>WLWG01001677.1_pt1 | contig 19150 bp, 32 predicted proteins | sample 6712871 | NCBI WGS metagenome assembly WLWG01 (sample SAMN12718693, study PRJNA515312) | sponge metagenome | isolation source: marine sponge | host: Mycale hentscheli | place: New Zealand: South Island, Marlborough, Capsize Point | collected 2003-05-01
AGTTTTTAAAAATGTTACCTGATGGTGAATTTAAAGATACATTACTACCTATTATTGGTAGCTACATGAGAAAATCTATGGCGGTAACTACTAACCCTATGTACAATCCACCTAAAGAAGTAGTCGATGAAGCTGTTAAAGCTATGCTTAAAATTATTAGTAAAGATAGAGGCATGAAAGATGAAGCTATAGCAACTTTTAAAACTAAAGGTGTATCAGATAAACAAGCTTTAAATTTATTTGCAGAAGCTAATGTTAGAAATATGATTGTAGATTATAAAACGTTTGCGGGAAGTCCAATTGAATACTTACAAAGAGTATCTAAAAATATTTTAAATAATGACAAAGTGATTGTAACCGGAGAAGAATTACCTAAAGCATTTAGAAAATTATTAGGTGAAGAAAAAAATACTAAATCTGAAGTGTTACAAACAATAACAGAAATGATTACCGGTCTTGAAACTAAAAAAATGTATGACGAAATAATGGAGATTGGTTTAAAGAGAGGATTTTTAAAACAAAACAAAGGAAGACTAGATACACAACTACAACCCGTAGGTAATTTACCAGGTATGGGTATGTTAAAAAGTAAAATTAGTGAGATGTACGCTAACCCTGCAATGATACAAGCGTTGAGAGGTAGTCAAGGATTACTAGATAGCTTATTAAAAAACAGAGCTTACCGAGCATTGATGCAATTTAAAACAGGAGTTCAGTTTGGTAAAACTGGTTTGAGTTTTGATACACAAATGAGAAACGTTGTATCAACACCTATGTTTGTAATTGGTTATGGATGGATAGGTGGTAAGGGAACTGCACAAGATGCATTTAAATTTATTTATGATGATATTACTGGAGCCGGTAAAACATTTAATACACAAACATTTATTGAAAGAGTTCGTAAAGGAATAAAATTAGGATACTTAGATGAAAGTATTGAAGCTCAAGAAATGTTAGCAGTAATTAAAAAGTTAAATGAAAATCCTAGAGCTATAGATAGATTTATGACTGGCACTTTAAATACTAAGTTTATGGATAGAGCTACTCAGTTTTATCAAGCAGGGGATAACGTATGGAAAGAGTATGCTTATGTGTGGAATAGAAATAACTTAAACAATATTTTTAAAGGTAATAAAAAAGAATTAATTAAACAAGAAGAACTTGTTACAGGTCAAAAACATAATCCTATTTCTAAAATAACAAATAAACCTAAAACTTATGACGATGCAGTTGATGAATTTTCTGCTTGGTATGCTCGAAACTTAATGCCTACATATAGTTTGGTGCCCGAAGCTGTAAGAGATATAAGATTAATTCCTCTTGGAAGTTTTATATCATGGCCTTCAGAAATTATTAGATTAATGGGTGTTAGTGCAAGAACAGCTTTAAGAGAAGCATCCTCTACTAATGTTGCAATGCAACAAAACGGTTTAAGAAAATTAATGGGTATGACTTTAACTCTTGGTGCTGCAGGTGCAGTGATGGACAAAGTATTTGAAAGATACACAGGTGTTAACAAAGATATGATAGAAGCATTTAGAAGATCATTTGCATATGACTATGATAAATTTTCTAGATTTACAGCAATCAAAGCTATGGAAAATAACACATTAACTTTAGTTAACTCTTCTTATGCTGATGTGTGGGACTATTTAAAAAAACCTATGAGAGCTTTTTTAAATCAAATAGGAGAAAAAGATACAAAGGTTATTGACAATAGTGTAGGAAAGGGAACTAAAGAAGCAGCTTATGAAATATTATCTCCTTTTCTTACTCAAAACTTAGCTATTGAACCTTTAATAGATGTACTACCTGCACCTTTAATGGGTAGAGATGGTGAAACTCCTGAAGGTTATGGCGTATATTCAGAAACAGACAATTGGTTTACTCAACTAAGAAAAAGTATATCACATATAGGTAGAGCTTCTTTACCTGGAACTTTATTACAAGCAAAAAAATATGGTGACATAATTTATAATATGTATCGAGGCAGAGGAGATCCTGATGCTGCTTGGCAAAAATTTGTTTCTACTATTACAGGTCGTAAAATACAAAAATTTGATTTAGAAAAAATTATGAATCAAAAAGCTGGTAACTTTGCATCTACAATTAAAGGTGACTTAACTTTGTCAGAAGGTTTTTATAGATCTTCTGATTGGGAAACAAGAGGACCTAAACAAATTAAAAATGAATACGAACAAATTCAAAAAGAAGCTTTTGTACAACAACAAAAAATATTACAGTTTGTAACAGATGCTAGAACATTAGGTATACCTGATTATAAAATTGCAAGTGCATTAAAAAGACTAAAAAATGATCAGTTAGTTGGAGCTATAATGTATACAAATACATTTACTCCTTACACATACTACAGTTCTGCATTTCAAAAAAGATATGAAACAGCATTAAGAGATTCAGAAATTAATGGTACACCTGCTCCAGAATTTAATTATGTTTTTCCTATTACAGAATTAGAAGAAGTAAAAGTAAATCATATAGGTTTAGATTTAACTAAATCTTATGAAGAAAACATGAAAATAAAAAAAGAATATGAAGATTCATTTAAGAAAAAAGAAACAATACCACAAGAACAAGAACCTAAAATAGATGAAAACCAAAGAATATTAGATCTTTTAAATTCTAAAGAAGCTTCATTAACTACACCACCATTACCGCCACAACCAGAAGCAACTCAAGTAGCGAGCGCAGCTTCTGCACCAATTAACCCAAGAACAGGATTGACAAACGTAGAGACTGCTTTACTATCCCCAGGTGAGCAAGCAATCAGATTAAAACAACGAGCTTAAAATCATGGCAATAGAACCTAAAACAACTAGAGAACACATTTTATCTTTATACGGACACATTTCAGGTGTTAAGAAAAATTTAAGACATGTACACGAAGACGTCGAGAAATTGGGCGGTAAGATAGACAAGGTCTATTGGGTTCTCTTAGCGGCTGCGGGAACAGCTGCACTCTTTGCCATAGAAAGGTTAATAAATTAATGCAGCTTTCAAAACACTTCTCTTTAAGAGAGATGACCAATTCGATGACAGCCCAACGTAAGGGCATAGATAACACACCAGGATCAGCAGAAATAAAAAGTTTAGGGGACCTATGTTATGAGGTGCTTGAACCTTTACGTGCACACTTCGACAAGGCTGTCACAATTACCAGCGGATATCGCTCAGAGGCGCTCTGTGAGGCTATAGGCAGCAAAAAAACGTCACAGCATGCCAAGGGCCAGGCCGTCGACCTAGAAATATTTGGCGTGCCCAATATTAAGACAGCTTACTGGCTACAAAATAACGTGGACTTCGATCAATTGATCATGGAGTACTACGACAAAGATGATCCAACAGGCGGATGGGTCCACATAAGCTATCACGAATCAGATTCAAACAGAAAACAAGTATTAACCTTTGATGGTAAAAAATATACCGAAGGCCTTCCAGATATGGAATGGAAAGACGGCAAAGTCGTAGGTTAGTTTTATGAAAAATAGTTTGCTAGTGCATCAGCACTTAATCGTTCGTGCTGAAGCAGCTAGACCTCCTATGGATGAGGAACAATTAACAGAATGGATGAAAGAATTTGTAGAGTCTATAAATATGAAAATATTTATGGGTCCTTATGTTAAGTATTGTAACATGGAAGGTAACAGAGGTATCACTGCTGTTGCAATTATAGAAACATCACACATCACTATGCATATATGGGACGAACCTAATCCTGCACTTATGCAGTTTGATGTTTATAGTTGTGGTGAGTTTGATGTAGAGAAAATTTGTAATAAAATAAAACAAGACTTTGCTACTACTAAAATAGAATACAAATTCTTAAATCGCGAAACGGGGCTTGTCGATTTGTAATTTTCGACAAAAATACTTTTGTCTTAGAAAATCCTATCTACACATACAGCCAATAAAGCTACCAGAACCATCATTCATTATATGTAAGTTTAAAGTATCAACATAACCAGATAATTTTAATCTTAAAATTTCACATAAATCAAAACAATCTACTTTATCAACTAACTCTATACCTTCTAATATTTTTGTTGTTACAGGTATCAACTGATATAGGCCATCATTTAATATTATTAAATCCATGACTTTAATTCTTCTCCCATTACTTGACTAGCTATGTCAATTTTATTACGTAAAGCTTTTACAATCTTTTCATCTACAGTTTTTGGTGCTATAAAGTCTACGTATGTTACCGACTTCTTTTGACCTATTCTGTGTGCTCTGTCTTCTGACTGTAGTCTTTTTTCTAAGTCATATCCATTAGAGAAATATACAACTGTACCAGCTTCTGTAAGTGTAATACCATAACCTGCGGTTTGTGGATTACCTATAAAGTATTTTACTTTAGAGTTAGGGTCCTGAAAAGCTTTGATAGCTTTAGCTCTATCATCAGCTGATGTAGCACCATAATATTGTACAACTGTTTCTTCTCCATACTCTTTAGATACAGTTTTGACTAATGCTTCTATGTCATGAATATAGTTAGCCCATATAATAACTTTACCTTCTACTTCATCTAACAAATTAATTAATTCATCTGTTCTAGAATTTTTAAGATCAGTAGTCGTGCCATCATCATTTTTTAGATGACCACACGTGATTTGGTGTAGTCGCATCATTTGAGTCAGTACGTGAGGCGCTGTAGCCATTTTACCTTTTATAGAAGCGAGGGCCGCGGATTTCATAGTAGAATAAGCTTCTTTTTGTTCTTTACTTAGCTCTACTTCTCTTTTTATGTACACTTTATCAGGTAAATCTAGGCATTCTTCTTTTAATACACGATAAGAAAAACCTTTTAGTATTTCTGCAAGTTCATCTAATCTTTGATAACTATGTACAAGTTGTACTCTACGACCACCAAAATTGTGAGTCTTCATAACTGCATATCTATTTTTAAAAGAATAGTAAGAACCAGATTCTAATAACTCTTCATGCAAAAAAGCGCATTGGCTAAATAAATCTAGTGGTGATTTAGTTACAGGAGAACCTGTAAGAATTCTTTTATAATAAGCTTCTTTACCTAACGCTACAATAGCTTTAGTTCTTTTAGCTGTAGGTGTTTTAATTGTAGTAGATTCATCAATAGCCATGATAGCTCTATGTGCTCGTAAAAATTTACCTGCAAACAATCTACCCTTGTCTGTACTTAAAGCCTCAACATTCATGATTAGGATGTGAAGGTCATAGCCAGTTGCAAATAATGATTGATACTCTTTATCCTTTGCTTTTGATGTTGAAGCAGTCCAGAGTACCATCTTAGGTTGTATGTGACTAGCTAAATGTATTGGTATTTCTTGAGTAAACCAATTGTTATAAACACCTTTTGGTGCTATAATTAATGCGCCATTTATTTTACCTTTATCATAAAGCATAGACATATTATCTACTAACACTTTAGATTTACCTGTACCCATTTCCATAAAGTACGCATAATTTTTTTTATCAACAGATTTTTCTAATGCTTTTATTTGATGAGCATAAGGCTTAGTTTTAAATTTATAGTTCATAATTATTTTCTTCTTTCTAGTTGACAATTATATAAACACTACTATATAGTCTGTCAAGAGAATAATAGAATTAAATAGAAAGTTTAAAAATGAAAAATAAAATATTTGAATTATACAAACCTAAGTCTTTAGCAGAGTTTTTATCTTTTAAAGAAGAAAACCCTAAAGAAAATTTTGTTTATGTATTACAACATCCACCAGCTAATATAAATATATTAGGTGCATCAGACTTTGGTTACTTGGTAATTTGTTTACCTAACTTTGGTCCAGACTCACAAATAATATTTAGCTCTAGTCCTTTTGTTTTTAAAATGCAAAAAAACTTAAAAGATTTTAGAGAACAAGATTACGTATTATTAACAGGAGATCCTGCAGTTATAGGAATATCTTGTGCAATAGTAAGTGATAATACAAATGGAAAATTTAACCTCTTGAAATGGGATCGAAGAGAGGCTAAATACTATCCTATTAATTTCGATCTCTACCAGAAAGGATAACTATGAGTGATGATATAAGAAATATGATGTTAAATGATTCTACAGATCTTTTAGATAATGTAGAAGTAAATACTATAGCTGCTGAATGTGTTAATCTTAAAAAAAAAGAAGATGAGATTACAGATTTAGAAGAGCAACTTAAAAAGAAAAAAGAAGAAGCAGACTTTATAAGTTCTAGTGTAATACCAGAACTACTTGCTGAACAAGGTTTATCAGAAATTAAATTAGCTGATGGATCTAAAGTATCTGTTAAAAAAGAATTCAGAGCAACAGTACCTAAAGATGATACTAAAAGAGAGAATGCTCTACAATGGCTTCGTACTAACGGGTTAGGAGATATTATTAAAAATAATGTTTCTGTAACTTTTGGTAAGGGGGAAGATGACAAGGCGAAACAATTGTTGGACCTTGCAGCTGAGAATGGTTATGAGCCACAACAGAAATCTGATGTGTCTTGGAATACATTAACAGCTCTATATCGGGAGCGTGTTGAGGCCGGCCTCGACATGCCTTCTGATTGCTTTAGTCTTTGGATTAAAGATAAAACTAAAATCAGCCGGAAATAACTAATGGAGAATGTATAATGGCTAATGAAATGACAGCTAAAAACACAGGATCTGTTGCCTTGTTTGGCGACGACCTGCAACAAGGTTTTGAAAACATGACGCAAGAAGATATGGCGTTACCGTTTGTCAGAATCTTAGGACAACTATCACCGCAGGTAACTGATGGTGATGCGAAGTATATAGATGGTGCTAAACCAGGCATGATTTATAATACTGTTACCAGCGAATTGTTCGATGGTAAAAAAGGTATCAAGGTTATTCCTTGTTATTACAAAAAGGATTATCCAGAATGGTCTGATAGAGGAGATGGCCCAGGAGCACCTGTAGCTTCTCACCTACCAAACAGTCCGGTAATTCAAACAGGTAAGAGAGATGGATCTAAAATTAGATTACCTAATGGTAACTATTTAGAAGAGACAGCTTCTTACTATGTTTTGGTTGAAACAAAAGCTGGAGGAATGACACCAGCGTTGATAACTATGAAGTCAACGCAGCTTAACGTCAGTAAAAAATGGAATTCTATGATGAAAACCATACAAATACCTGATGGAAAAGGTGGTTTTGCTATCCCTCCAATGCATGGGGTTGTGTATAACTTAGCATCTGTACTACAAAAGAACGATAAAGGTTCTTGGTATGGTTGGTCTGTTACACAGGACAGAATCATGGGACAGGAAGATAAGACTTTGTATTTAAGTGCAAAGGATTTTAATAAGAGTGTCTCAAAGGGTAACGTGCAAACAAAAGCTGATGTGGAAGAGAAAAGTAAAGATAGTACTCCGTACTAAATTTATTTTGAAGGGGATCGCAAGATCCCCTTTACAAAGAAAGGAAAAAGGAATATATGGAAAAATTCAAACAAATATTTAACGGATTAACAATAGCATATGGACAATACCAACCCGGTGACAGAGGAGAAAATGGCAAACAACAAGGCAAAGCCTTTATTGTTCGTAAAAACGTCAACGACGGGCTTTGGTCCGATCACTTGGCAGGAAGAGGTCCGGCCCTCGGGATTATCCCTATCACAGATACTAATGATTGTAGGTGGGGCTGTATTGATATTGACGAATATAACTTTGATCACGCTAGCCTCGTTAAAAGTATTAGGAATTATAAGTTACCCTTAATAGTTTGCCGTAGTAAGTCAGGCGGCGCACACGTATTTTTATTTACAAAAGAAAACATTCCAGCATCTTTGATGCAATCAAAATTAAAAGAAATGGCTATCGTATTAGGTTACGAAGGATCAGAAATTTTTCCAAAACAAACAGAAATATTAGTGGAACGTGGGGACACTGGTAATTTTTTAAACTTACCCTACTATGATGGAACGAAAGGATTAAGATATGCGATTGATGATAACGGTAATGCTCTTACACTTGAGCAGTTTTATATTACGTATGATAAGTATAGTTGCACCCGAGGAGATGTTGAAGGAATTCGAGTTGCAGAAACAAAAAGAGAGGAAGCCTTCCCCTTGGGACCGCCGTGTTTAAATAAATTAGCGGCAATAGGATTTGGTGAGGGATCAAGAAACAATGCACTATTTAACATAGCAGTTTTTTATAAACAATCTAAACCTGATACATGGGAAGATGAAATTGTAAAAGCTAACATGAAATTTATGGACCCACCATTAAATAATAATGAGGTACAACAATTAATTAAATCAGTAAACAGAAAAGGTTATGACAAATACAGGTGTAAAGATGCACCAATTAATTCTGTATGTCAATCAGGCTTGTGTAGAACTAAAAGATTTGGTGTAGGATTTGGTGAAGAAGAGATGCCTGTTTTAGGAAGTTTAACTAAGTATACATCAACACCACCACAATGGTTTTTAGATGTAGATAAAAAAAGAATAGAACTAAAATCAGAACAACTTTACAATCCTGGTATGTTTGCTTTAGCTTGTTTAGATCAAGCAAATAAAATTGTACCTGTACCTAAACCAAAAGATTGGAAACAACATTTTTTAAAACCAATGATGACTAATTTACAAGAAGTGGAACCATTGGAATCTTTAGATCCTATTAATGAAGTAACAGGACTCTTGCAAGATTGGACTACAAACAGACAGAGCGCAAGAACTATAGACGATATATTTAACAAACTACCATACACAGATGGAGAGTTTACATATTTTAGAATGGAAGATTTTTACAGTTTCTTAAAAAAGAATAACTGGGACATGGATAAAATTAAGACAGGTAACTTAATAAAAAGATTAGAAGAAATATTTGTAGAAGAAATAAGAATGACAATTAAAAAACAAACACCAAGATTAATTAAAATTAATACTATGAAAAAAGTAGAACCATCTACATCTAAAGAACCTTATCAACAGGAGAATTTTTAATGAAGTACAGTAAAGACCTTGGTAAAAATTGGCATTTAAGATTTAGATTAATAATACAAGAACTAACAGAAGAACTAGAACTAACACAAGTACAATTACAAATCGCAGAAAGGAAACTTAAAAAATATGAAGACAATAATACTAGGACCTCCGGGAACGGGAAAGACAACAACATTATTAAACTTAGTCGACGAATTTCTAAAAGATGGGATTAGACCTAAACAAATTGGGTACTTTTCGTTTACTAAAAAAGCCGCAACAGAAGCGGCTGATCGTGCTGCAGAGAAATTTGGATTAGATAAAGAGAACGATTTACCTTTCTTCAGAACTTTACACTCATACGCATTTAATCAATTAGGTATGACTAAAGAAAAAATGATGAAGACAGAAGACTATAAGGAATTTGGGCAGAAATGTGGCATACCTATTAAGACAGCAAACTACTCTACAGAAGATGGTACATTTAATTCTGACAACGAATATCTTACAATTATAAATACAGCTAGAGTTAAACGTTTAGACTTACTAGAATATTATGATTCTAGAAAAAATATATTAGATATAGAACGAAGCACATTATTTTTACTTGCAGAAGAATTAAAAAGATTTAAAAAAGAAAAAGGTCTAAAAGACTTTACAGATTTACTAGAATTATTTTTAGAAAAAGAAATGTTAAATAAATTTGAGGTGTTATTTATAGATGAGGCACAAGATTTATCCTTATTACAGTGGGATATGGTAAGAAAGATATGGAGTCGTGCAGGTAAAACTTATATTGCAGGTGATGATGACCAAGCAATATTTAAATGGGCTGGTGCAGATGTAGATCACTTTATAGCACTTAAAGAAGAAGTTGATGACATACAAACTTTAAATCAATCTTATCGTATACCTGGTGGACCTATACATGAATTATCACAAAATATTATTAACAAAGTACAAAATAGATTTGATAAAGAATATAAACCTAGAGATGAGATAGGTGTGTTAAAAAGATATTCTGATATAACACAAGTAGATATGTCTAAAGGTAATTGGTTAGTATTATCTTCTGCTAATTATTTTTTAGATGACGCTAAAGATTTATGTGAGATACAAGGATGGTATTATCAATTTAAAGGTATGAACTCTGTATCACTAAAATTATTATTAGCTCTTAACAATTGGGAGCAATGGCGTAAGGGTGAACTATTAAATCATCTTGAGATAAAAAATATTTATGAGTATCTAGGATCTAGTGTAATGCCTGGATTTCAAAAAGGTAAAACACTACACTCTGATACAAAATATAAAATAGAAGAGTGTCAACAAGATCATGGTTTAACAACTTCTGCTGTATGGTTTGAAGCCTTTGAAGGTTTAGATCCTATCACAGAAACTTACATTCGTAACATGAGGGCGAACGGTGAGCAGATAAATAAAAATCCTCGTATAAAAATGTCAACTATACACGGAGCGAAAGGAGGAGAAGCCGACAACGTTTTATTATTACAGGACCTTACAGGTGCAGCGATAGAAACTTTTAGTCATGACCCAGATGAATTACATAGATTATTTTATACTGGAGCAACGAGAGCGAAGCGTGAATTGCATGTGTTAGATCCTAAAAACTTTGATCGTGCTTATGTACTATGACCAATAAAGAAATATTTAAAAAAGCTAATTATGATTCATTAGAAAAACAGGTAGGCGGGAAACACTACAAAAATATGAGGATTCAGCCTGCAGAGTTTATAAACGAAAACAAGTTGCTTTTTGCGGAGGGCAACGCTATAAAGTATATATGTAGGCACTCTCTAAAGGGAGGCATACAAGATATAGATAAAGCAATACACTATCTTGAGATGGTGAAGGAGAGAGACTACGAATGAGAAGAACTCAGATACCACTATTTGCACCCGAAACAGAATGGGTTGCGCCACACGAACTAAAAGATTTATCAGGAGCCAAAGAAGTATCTATTGACTTAGAGACTTATGATCCTGAATTAACTACGTTAGGATCAGGTAATGTCATCGGTAGAGGCCACATTGCTGGCGTTGCGGTGGCTGTAGAAGGCTGGTCAGGCTATTATCCGATAGGACATGAGGGTGGTGGAAATATGGATAAAAAGCTCGTTTTAGAATGGGTCCAAGATCTAGTCAATCAAGAGAAAACTACCTTTATATTTCATAATGCAATGTATGATGTCTGTTGGTTAAGACAGGCTGGTATAAAAATTAGAGGTAAGATTGTTGACACTATGATTGCAGCGTCTTTAATAGATGAGAATAGATTATCTTATGCATTAAATACGTTGGCTAAACATTATGTAGGTATTGGTAAAGATGAAAAGATATTACAAGAGGCAGCTAAAAGTTATTCTATAAATCCTAAAGCAGAACTTTATAAACTTCCTGCAATGTATGTAGGTGAGTATGCTGAACGTGATGCTGAAGCTACATTAAAACTTTGGCAAAGACTTAGCACAGAATTATATAATCAAGAATTGATGGATGTATTTAACTTGGAGACAAAACTATTTCCTTGTTTAGTTGATATGAGATTCAAAGGTGTAAGAGTTGATTTGGAACATGCAGACAAATTAAAGAAAAATTTAATGGAACGCGAAGCTAAAATTATTAATAGAATCAAAGAGTTAACAGGAATTGATGTAGAAATACATGCAGCCCGAAGTATTGCAAAAGCGTTTGACAAATTAAAGTTACCTTACGATAGAACTGAAAAAGCAAATGAGCCTAGCTTTACTAAAAACTTTTTACAAAACCATCCGCATGAGTTAGCTAGATCTATTGCTGATGCAAGAGAGATTAACAAAGCGCATACAACTTTTATAGATTCAATTACAAAACATTCTGCTAATGGTAGAATCCATGCAGACATAAATCAAATAAGATCAGATCAAGGCGGAACTGTGACAGGTAGATTCTCTATGAGTAATCCAAACTTACAGCAGATTCCAGCGAGACACCCGGAGCTTGGACCGATGATTAGATCTATATTTATTCCAGAAGAAAATACTAAATGGGGATCGTTTGACTACTCACAACAAGAACCTAGAATTTTAGTACATTACGCAAAACTACAAAATTTAGAGGGAGTTGATGAAATTGTAGACGCATACAACGCCGGAGACGCTGATTTCCACCAAGTCGTGGCCGACATGGCAGGCATAGAACGTAAGCAAGCAAAAACTATTAACCTTGGACTTATGTATGGAATGGGTAAAAATAAATTAATGGCAGAGTTAGGATTGATGAAAGAATCTGCAGAAAAATTAATAAGACAATATCATGTTAAGGCTCCATTTGTAAAACAACTGATGGATAATGTTACACGTAAAGCAGAAGATCGTGGAAAGATTAGGACTTTAGGTGGACGTGCATGTCATTTTGATTTATGGCAGCCTACACAGTTTGGTATATTTAAACCTTTACCATTAGAAATGGCTAGAAAAGAATATGATGAGCCATTAAAACGTGCATTTACTTACAAAGCATTAAACAAATTAATTCAAGGTAGTGCGGCTGACATGACTAAAAAAAGTATGGTAGCTTTATATGAAAATGGTATAATACCTCACATACAAATTCATGACGAAGTAGATATTTCCGTTGAATCTGATGCTCAAGCTGAACATATTATAGAGATTATGGAATCAGCAGTAGAACTTAAAGTTCCAAACAAAGTAGATTATGAACAAGGTGCTAATTGGGGAGAGATAAAATGAGGAATATAAATGAATTTAGCAGATCTATTAAAGAAAAATATAGTCATGGTACCTGTAGTAGCTTCAGTGCTAGTCGGTACATTTACTGGCGTTCGTTATATTGTTAATCTTACAGACACAATCAACGACAATCAAACTCAAATAGTAAATCTTCAAAGAGATTTAAAAGTTGCCGAAGAAAAAATTACTGATCAAAACACAAGACTAACTTCTGCAGAATCTACGTGGCAAATGGCAGAAAATTTATACAGACAACTAGCAGATCAAGTTAGAGAACACGACTATGATATTAAGGATTTAAACAGGTAATGTATGGAGATCGCCAGGATGAATTATTATTTTACAGGATTAATTATTCTAGCTCTTACAATGCTAGCTTTGTTTGTAGAACCTGCGTATCCTAGAAACGAATATCTTAACGACTATGGTGTACGATGTGGTGAAATGGAAGTAACCACAGAAAGACGTGATACTGATTATAATTATAGTGATAGTAATACACATGAAGATCAATATCTTAGATTTACTTACAGAAAATATTTAGGCACAGACTGTAAAACAGCAAAAGAAAACGTAGCAATCAAACAACAGTTAGAATTAATGAAAATGTGTGGTAGGGTTAATAGTAATCCAAGTCTTGCAAACAATTCTAATTTTGATTTACTGGTATCTAAATGTAGGGGCGTAACTCCTGCAAGAGATAACACTAGACCCTCTGACTCACAAAGTCTTTGGGATGATATGAAAGATGACTACAAAAAAGAGAACCCTGACGTCAAATTAATGAATGATAAGCTTATAGGGCCTTCTAAAAGCAAATTGAAAATCCCACCAAAAGACTATATACTACCTCTACCAAAACCTAAAAATGACTAAACCATTAAACATATCAGAGTCTGCAGCTGTACAGATGCCGATGAAAACCGTAGCCTCTCTAATAATTTTAGTTGCTATGGGTGTGTTCGCGTATACAGAGTTGACTTCAAGACTTGTATCGTTGGAAACATCACGTGAGCTGTTTGAAAATGATTTGTTAAAAAAAAGTGAACAAGTGCCCGTGGACCAAGAGCAACATTTTTTACTCGAAGATCTGTATAAGTCTGTAGAGAAAATGGAAAAGACTCAAGAGTTAAACATGACAAACAAAGTTAATATAGAATTTCTTAGCTCACAATTAGAAAAGGCATTAGAAGATATTGAAAATTTAAAAGATAAGGTACGAGAAAATGGAAAGAGTTACTAGAAAAATTGTACAATATTTAGAAGACATGGAAAAGAAAGCTAAACAAATGAGTTTTACTAAAAATTTAAAAAAAGAAGTTGAAACTGGCAAACATGGTACACAAAAATATGTGCTAAAGCAAGGACCCAACAAAGGTAAAACAGTATGATAGGTTTATTTTTTATAGGCATTGTGGTTTCAGTTATTACATTATCTATATTAATATATGTAAGAAAATATGACTGAGTTAGTGGTAGCCTTACTTATGATTGTACAAGGAGAGATTAAGGAGGCACGTATACAAACTTCGATGTCTGAATGTTTGAAGGGGGCACGTGTAGCTAAACGTCAACTAAAACATGGTGGACATGTCAAGTACCAGTGCATAAAGTCTATGGCAGAATTAGAGTCAAATATTGATGGTAGTAAAAGTATTAAAAAACTTATCATTGAATAAGAGAAATCCAATTGCTAGGACTTTAAAAACCTTTACACAAAAGATCGTACCTGATAAGAAAAAATATGACAGAAAAAAAAACAAAAAACCCATTTCCATTCAAGACTGAAGTAGTAACTGGTGAGTGTGATCACTGCAAACTAACTACATTATTAGTTGGAATTGATGGTACATTTTTTCGTTGTATAAGTTGTGGAGAAGATCTTGAACAAAAAGTAAACGGTGTTATCAAATACATTAAAGTTGATAAACATACAGATCTAACTCCTACTAATGGCTAAACAAAAATTTACACATTTTATCCCTAGAGATAAACCAAAGAAACGTCGTGGAATTCACAAAAAAAGCTTAAACAAGCACGCAAAATTACAAAAAAAATTGACACGTTACAAGGGCCAGGGGCGTTAGATGAAAATATTATTAAGTTTAGTTATCTGTTCTCAGGTGGCAGGCACGTGTTTAGAACCATACGAATGGCCACAAAGATTTGATACACAATACGATTGCCTCATGTTTGGCTATCAACAATCTACCATAAAAATGAAACAAATAGGTCCTGAAGAGGTTAATAAATACAATATGTTTATTAAGTTTTATTGTACACCTTCAAATAGCATTTAACTTGTCTGCCGGAGCTATAGATAGCTCACGGCAAACAAAAGGTGTGAGAAGAGATCCCAATCTTATACTAAAATAATATCCTTGACAAGCCTTGATTTATTATTATACATTCCCATATATGAGAAGATATAACAATAAAAGAAAGGATAAAAATGAGATATACTTATAAAGTTATGGAATTAGGACCAGAAATATATGATCCTAAAACTAATGACACTCACGTAGAAGTAGGAGAATCAAAACAAATGGAAGCAATGTCTCTTAAGAAATTGCAACGTAAACTTGATACTAAAAAAAAGTATCATATAGAATATAGAAACAAAAAAAATACTTTTGTTTCTAGAACAATAGAAGGGAGGAACAATGGCTGATCCAGCTAAATTTAAGTCAGTATCGGTATCGATAGCGACTTATAAAGTATTAAAATATCTAGGTGATGGTAAAATTACAGATGCAGATTTAACTGTAAGTAAAACTATAGAAAGTCTAGCAAAAAAAGAAGGGAAGAAACATGGATACAAAAATGGAAAGAGTGAGTAAAACAATTTGTCCACAATGTAAAGGCAATGGCTATGTCAGAGCTTTGTTAGAAGAAGGTAAAGAAGAGTTTATAGCAGATTGTAACAGGTGTGATAATCAAGGAGAGTTGTATGAAACAAGACAGTCTATTTCCGGAGTTAGATAAAATAGAATACAATGATGAATATAGAGTAGATATTTCTACTCTACCTTCTTCAGAATTTAGAAAAAATAAATTATCAGAAATTCCTAAAGAAAAATATTACATTTACAAAACAGGAGGAACTAATCCTTTTATAAAAGATGGTAAAAATGATTATCCTGTTATTAAAAGTTTTGTATCCAATTCACCTAAAGTTTTAAAGTTATACTCAGGAGGTAAATCTGCTATTTATCCAATGTACAATTTAAAACCCGGTTATGAAAGTATTAGTTATAAACTGTACATTCATATACTTACTGCACTTGCTTTTATCATAAATGATAATATTAATAAAAAAACTTTAGTTAATCATATAGATGGCAATCCATATAACTATCATTTATCTAATTTAGAATGGGCAAGCCCACAACAAAATTCTTTAGATAGAAGAACTGACTTAACTAATTTAAAAGAACTTAATAATTTAGCATTTAAATTTTATGATACAAAGAAAGGAAAAAAATAATGAAAAAAGAAGATTATCCGTGGAACGAAAAAGAAAGTAATATGACTGAAAAAGAATGGAACGAACATAAAGATTGGGTATTTAGTTTTGTTGGAGAAACAGTTACAAAAAAACGTGTACTACATTAAGTATGAAACATAATAATAAATTTATATATCCAAAAACAGTGCGAGAGACCATAGATGGTAAACGTCATTACAATATTAATGACAAAGAAAAATTGCCAAGTGTAACTACTATCTTATCTAAAACTTCTACTAAAGAAAAAGAAGAAGGATTAAGAAAGTGGCGTGAAAAGATGGGCGAGGAGAATGCAGCGCGGATCGTGGATGAGGCAGCAGCTAGAGGTACAGCTATGCACAAAATTTTAGAGCGATACGTTGGTGAAGAAGGTTATTTAGATTTAACAGCTGTTGGTAAACAAGCTCACAATATGGCCATGAGAATTATAGAGCAAGGTTTATCTAATATTACAGAATATTACGGACTAGAAGCAACACTTTATTATCCAAATTTATATGCAGGTGCAACGGATATGATTGCTTTACATAAAAATAAAATGGCTATTGTAGATTTTAAACAAACTAACAAACCTAAAAAAAGAGAATGGATTGATGACTATTTTTTACAACTTGCAGCGTATGGTATGGCTCACGATTATGTGCACAAAACACAAATTAACAAAGCTGTAATTATGATGTGTAGCAAAGACAATTACTATCAAGAATTTATTATTGAGGGAGAAGAATACAGAAAATATAAACACAAATGGTTAGAGAGGGTAAATCAATATTATGAACAGAAATCTAAGATTAGACGTGATGATGCAGAAGTTGAACAATCTATCTAATCAAATAAAAAAATGTGAAGAATTTGGTATGAAACAACTTTGGACAGATAAATGGTATCAATTAGTTAAACAATATGCTGAAGAAATTAAAAATAGTAAAAAATAAAATTTATGAATTTTTATGCGTAACTTTATACTTTGCTTGCATATTTTTAATGTTGGTTTATTTTGTAATTTATTTTGTAATAGAAAATATAATGAGAGGGATTAAATGTTTGATAAAATAATATACGAATTTTTATATTGGATTAATGGTGTATCAACTAAAATTACATCATGGTCTTGGTGTAAATTATATAGCAATAGAAAAGAAGGCTACGGATATAAAAAAAGAAAATGAAAATTTATATAGGTTATGATAGTAAACAAAAGATAGCTTCTAAAGTGTGTGAATATTCATTACGACATCATAGTAAAAATTTAGATATTGATTTTCTTAAACTTACACAGCTAAAAAAGAAAAAATTATATTGGAGACCTTATAAGAATCAATCAACCGAGTTTACTTATTCTAGATTCTTAATACCTTATTTACAAAACTACAAAGGTTGGGCCTTGTATTGTGATAATGATTTTTTATTTGTACAAGATGTAAAACATTTAATGAAACTACAAAACAATAGTAAAGCCGTCTTGTGTGTGAAACATGAATACAAACCTAAAAGTAAAATTAAAATGGATAATAAAAAACAAATTAATTATGATAAAAAAAATTGGAGCTCTTTGATGTTAATTAACTGTGAACATCCGGACGTAAAAGATGTTGATTTATCAATGGTTAACGAAGAAAGTGGAGAATATCTACATCAATTTGATTGGTTAAATGACAAAGACATAGGATCTATTCCACACAGTTGGAATTGGTTGGTCAATTGGTATCGAACTGACAAAGGCGATGGCCATCCCGATGCACTACACTTTACGGAAGGTGGACCGTGGATCGTTGACAGCGAATATAAACAAACATGGTTAAACTATAAAAAACAAATGGAGAACGATAAATGAGTATGCGTGTAAGAGAACTACAACAGTATCTTGGTAAGTTTACCAACAATGAAAAAGGTACCGTGATATCAGATTGTCCTGTCTATATTGAAACACAAGACGGACATTTAGAAGAGATTAGAAGAATAGAATTACAAGAAAACAAAATTGTAGGAGCACCGGAACCAGCAAGGTTAGTATTTAAGACTGAAAATATTCAAAGATGGCGGTCAATTACATACAAACAGAGTTAAAGAATCCTAAGGGATAGGGGTGGAAGCTAGCGTGGAAGCCCCATAAAAATTTATTTTAGGGGTTGACATACAGTATATATGGGATTATATAGTATATAACAAATAGAAAGGAAAACAATGAAAAGACCAAGAAGAGACAAAGAACACATGGCAATACGTAGAAAAAATAAATTCGAAGATCGTTATGCTAAAGGCATACACTTTGACATAAGAAACAAAGGATGTTGCTTTGTAACAATGCAAACAAATGCAGGTACATTAGAAGTTTATATAGATTCTATGGATGGTTTAGAAGATCCACCACACGTTAGTGTAACAGTAGCAGGTAGAAGTGGAAAAGAAATACTTTTGAAAGGAGTTATATAATGGCTGAAATGAGAGATGAACACTTTGAAGTTATAAGTGAGAATAGAGCAAAACGTTATGAAAAAGATAAGAAAGAGTTACAACATCAAGTAATGGATCTTGAGATGGCATTACATAAGATTAAGGAGGTTATAAAAGCATATGAAAACAGTAACAATAACAAGTAAAGATATAAGCGCCAAGCAATGGTCTAATTTAATGTTAGAACTAAATCTAATAAAGAAAGCTTGGAAACCATACGCTACCCTTGATATGAAGGCTAAAGGCCTACAAAACATAATTAAATGGGGCACTTCAACTAACTTTACCAAGCACCGCGATGATTGATCAATTGTGTTCTAATTGCGGCGCGGGGAGCGTGTGCCACCATAAGAGAAATGTTAGGGGCATTAGTTTTTTTTTCTATCACAAATTAGTCGGTGGCACAGTGGCACAAAGGGTGTTTTTGGCTTATTAGTGTTGGTATTAGCGAATAATAGCTGTGCCAGAGGGTCTATTTCCAGTGGCACACCATGGC
>WLWG01001678.1_pt1 | contig 19142 bp, 16 predicted proteins | sample 6712871 | NCBI WGS metagenome assembly WLWG01 (sample SAMN12718693, study PRJNA515312) | sponge metagenome | isolation source: marine sponge | host: Mycale hentscheli | place: New Zealand: South Island, Marlborough, Capsize Point | collected 2003-05-01
TGCCAACCTTTGGCTACACCTCTAGAAACAGTACGACCAGAGGTTTTCACCTCAATACGAACTTTCTTACCATTGTGAAGATACCAGAATAGATCGTAAGTACCATCATCAGCATTTGTATTGCGATCACCATCCCATTGCACTGGAATGTCAGTATATTCTTTAATCATGTCACGAAGATACTGTTCACCCCACTTACCTTTTTGGTCAGTAGAAAGAGTAGTAATATATTCAAACATAGAACCTTTCCAATAAGTTACCTTCTTTTTGTACTCTTCGTTCAGTCTGGTGACGATGGAGCGCATGGGGTTGGTTGCTTTGATACTGATATTATGGCATAAAAAAAGCACCCAGTCAAGGGTGCCAAACCAGTTCTTCAACTGTCCCGATCAGTCTTCATAAACTAAACATTCAGGTTCTGATGGGTTAGAATCACAATAAAGTTCAAGTGCAGTGGGATCATGATGATCACCTGCTTCAATTTCTTTCTGATGGTGCTCTACATAATCTTCTAATTCATGTAGCTCACCTTCAATGTGACGACGTTGATTAGGAGAAGTTAGAGGATTGTCAAGGATCTGTTTATCCACCTCAATATGCTGCTCGATTGTGTCCATGCGAAGTTTTGTAATTTGTTTTACTTATTTATTTTGATTAATGGTTCAAAGTGCTACATTTGCACTATTCTTGAGTCTTTGAACCATAGAATCAGCAAGTGCTTCCATCCTTTCGGGATGAATTGCACGAATGTCTGCCTCTTTTAAAGCAATTTTCATGCTTTTCTTCTCTATTTCTGTCAATTTCTTGCCATTTTGGGGAAGAGTCATAGGTGTCTTGCTTTTACTGCGATATTTTAGCGTTTCCGCACAAAATTAGTTAGTAATTTAAGGTTTTCTTTGTAATTGCTTTACAAATATTGTGCTAGGTTCCTGGTGTCCATTCGTATCCACCCTCTTTACCAATCTTATCCACCTCTTGTTGTAAAGGAGAATCGAATGTTATCTGATTTCCATCATACCAAAAATTCTCCCATTGTTTCATGGACTCTTGAGATCCATCTTTTCCTGAGAAAGCAATAGTTTCTTTCTTTGATGTGAGTGTTGATTCACCTTTTAAGAGCTCTAAAAGTTTTCTACTATGCTTATAGCATGTTTCGTGATAGTCTCTTCTCTCTCTGACAGTTCTTACAATTGTTTCATACACTTGTTGTGGAGTATGTGGAGACTCTAATGATTCTTTCACCCAATCGGATAACATATTCAGTGAGTAATCTTCGTGCTCATCAAATGGTTTCATCTAGATTATCTTTGACTAGGGTCTCTATCATAGTACTAATTTCTTTACTTGTCAAGTTATTCAAAAAATTCCATTTGGGATCATCATTATCCCATTCTATAGTGAATGTACCATCTTCATTCAGATTTACTTTCAGACTGTCTTCCATTTTTCTTTAATTGCTTTCTAATCATTTTAGCATATAAAACCTCCTCTGCTGTATACCAGTTAGGATGTTTCTTAAATCTTTTGATAATTTTTTTTGATGCTTTTTTGTCGGATAAATCCACTTTAAGTTTTATTTGGATGTTTTAAATATTTAACAACGTTGCATTAAAAAACCCTCTTGCGAGGGTTAATCGTATTAAATTCTCTGAATAATCAAGGCGGATGCAGATAAACTAACATTTTTTACCTCTAACTGACTGTGTGCAAACTTAAGTTAGAACCTCCCGACAGATTCTTTTACAGACTGACTGATTATTGTCACATTCTACCAGACATTCGTAATACTCGTTGATCAAATTATCAGAAATTTCAGACTTGTTTTCCTCCAGTTTAAAACCTGCTAATTGATTAAATGATATTAGATTGTGCATGATGAACCTCCATGTATTAGATAAGCAAAAGACATAATATAAAAATTTTCAGATCATCGTTCCTCCGAAGTTCTCCCTAATATTTATCACGAATTGCTGACATTTGCAAGTTTCTGAAATAAAAATTTATGCCTAGGATGATGTGCTTACTGTCATATAGTCTTGAGAACTTCTTGTTGTTTGAGGTAAAGTTTCATATAACATTTACACATATCTCTTAGTTCATCAGGAGTTAACCCATCAAGATCACGAGACATCTTTTCATAGGTAAATTGTCTGCTTGTGGTGCTTAAAGTAATTTCTTCAGGATCCATAACTTTAACTATAGTTCTTTATTAGTTATATTATTGCCATCTCTTTGTTTTGAGATAATCCAAAACATCATTGCGAACATCCATCAGTTCATGATAACATTTTTGATTACGAGCACAATCACGAAGAGATGCATCAGGTTTAATTACGGATTCAATAAAGATATCAAGTCCACGATTCCACTTTTCCTGTTTGCTTTCGCAATCTTTAATGCTGTTTTGATCCTTCATCGTTTTTTCTTCATATTTTTTTCTATGTATGAAACAGCAGATGGATAATTTTTTGAAGTGTGAACGATTGATCCGTTGTTGATAATCACAAACTTTTTTGATTTTGCAAGTGGAACAGCTGCCCACATACCATCCTTGGTTACATAACCACTCGGATACCCAACTTTGCTTTCTAAAATGTCCTTGTTAGGACAAGTATAGAACTTTCGGTAATCTTTTGATTCACTCATTAGAAGACGGCAGTGACACTTACAACTGTTGCCGTAGGATTACGTGCAAGTGCAGTTTTTCTTGCTTCTTCATAGTTCCGTGCGATGACAATCTCATCAAAGACGGTGCCAGACACATAGAGTTGAACTTTGCACTTCATGGGATGTTCCCCTGATTACTTTTGTATTATAGCAGAGTGGAGCAGGGTTCTACTCCTGGTGTGACAGTTCTACTTCCGGACCACTGAGATGGCAGGTTCACCCTGCTCAAATACGGTGTTCACAACTGCCTGTACGCTCTTGGCAGTGCTGATTCCCACCTTATCAAAGACTGGCACGCAGACCAGTCCAAAGGTCTTCTCAGCACCACCCAGACGGATCACACGACCGATAGACTGACTGATTCCAATGTAGTTCATGTTCCGCATGAATAGAACTGCCTCCAGTCCCTTGACATTGATACCTTCAGACAAGATAGAGTGGTGCATGACAACAAAACGAGTATCATCCTGACCCCAAGTATTCAAGGTCTTGAAGAATTCCTCACGGGAAACCTTCTTACCATTGATGATTGCACCGGTCTTAGATGTAATATACATCCAGTTGTATCCACGCTCATGTAATTGCTGACAAAAATCAGACTGACTTACCATACGCAGAATCTGCTTGGTAGAACGTGCTGCAATCAGAATCTTATTGAGTGAGTTTGCATCAATCGTATTCAACAGATTCTTATCATCAGATAGTTTGAAATCACCCTGAGGTAGTTGATGAACCACAACCTTAGGAGGAAGGATATAACCTTCTTTGACAAGTTGAGGTGCAGGAACATTACAGATGACCTGACCATAAACCTCAGGATCATTCATTCCTGGTTTGAATACAGACAACGAGTGCTTAGGAGTCGCAGTGAAGAAATAGCAACGATCAGCATCGCTACTGAAGAACTCAGTTGCAGGAAAGAAATTACGTTGAACAGAGTTATGTGCTTCATCAAAGTAAATTGTATTCACTTCAATGTCTGCCTCTACAAGACGATGTAGTGAGTGATATGTGGTGAAGATGATGACATTCTCACCGGCAGTCCGTGCAGTATTGGCAAACAAGTGAATCGTGTCTGCTTTGGTAGTGCTGAAATACTCAACATCACCACTATGAACCTGCATCACATGAGTGTGAGTAGTATCAATCACTTCAAGAAACTCTTTGCAGAGTTGTTCTGCCAGAAGAATGCGAGGTGCTACAACAACAATAGTAGAACCATTATCAATATACTTTTGATTCTCAATAATATCATGTATCATACACATAGTCTTGCCACCACCCGTAGGGATGATGACCTGACCCTTGTCATATGCCAGCATTGCATTCAGTGCTTTCTTCTGGTGTGGGCGAAGGGTGACCAAGTGCTGTCCTGTTTGGTATGAATATATTATAGCAGAAAACCACCCCGATTAGGAGGTGGTGTGACAGTTTTGCAACCGGTTTCTATAGTGTCTTAGAGCTTCCTCTTCAACCCGGACAAAGGTAGTCTATAGGGTTTTCATGATTCTGTCAAGCTATTACGTTGAACTTGTTACTGCCTCCCATGCAGAACCATTCCAGAAGTTAAGTTTGTTTGTGGTTGTGTTATACATGATTGCACCTTTGGGAAGGTTGCCATAACCACTCATTAAGTTTCTCTTGGTGCTATTGAATGTGGGGATTGCAAGTGAATCATATCCAGATTGGTTTTGTGTTAATGTTGCAACACCACAGAATACTGTGCCACCTGTGCTAACATTAAGTCTTCTGGATTCATTGTTATAAACGATTGAACCACCAGGAACACCATTAGGTGCAAGAAGTTTCTTGGCAGTTGCTGTTCCAAATCCAGATTGAACTGGATTTACATTCTGATTACCACCAGCATTTGAGGACCAGAGATTAGCAACGATGTCTAATTCTTCATTATTAAGTGAAGGCATAACGACATAACTGTTCATCGTGGTGCTTGCCATACCAACATCAAGAACAGATCTTGCAAAGTAAGTATTGATTCCGATTCTAGTCAGATATTTTTTATCGCCTGCATCAGTGGGAACTAGTCCTTGATTAGTTGCTCCATATCCTGCCGCAATAATAGGAGCAGTGGGAACAAATAATCCACTTCCACCAAACATGACAAAACTATTTTGTGTTTGGAAATTTCCTTCTGCAAAATCAGGAACAGTTTGTCCTAATGCAGATGGAATTGTTCTTGGATCAGATATTAATGAACCATCAGTACTAGTAGCAATTCCAAGTTGTGTTGCAGAAATAATTTTCCCAAATGCATAAGAATCTCCAAAAATTGCAGACTCAAAAGCGCCTTGAGATGGGAATCCATCAACACTATCTGTACCAATCCCTAACTTTCCACCAACAAAAGTATTTCCTAAGAATGTTCCGATGCCACTTCCAACTTGGAAATTGCGACTAACAAGAAGATCATTGAATGTTGAAATACCACTGGTTACACTAATAACAGCACTACTAGAAATTGGTAGAGCACTACCATCACCAAGAGTGAGTTGATTAGCACCTTGTCCTACGGTAAGAATACCTGCAACCTGTCCGTAACCACTTATGAATGTATTTCCACCGACTTCCAGTTCTCGTGTTAATGTAATACCATGACGATTAACACCTACCTTACCATCATATGTGGTCTCAAATTTAGTATTATCGTCATATCTAACCTTGAAACTTTCTGTTGTTCCGGCACCAGATCCAGAATGGAGATTGATATTGACTCCACCAAAATCATAGTTGGAGAGACTCAGTGTTCCGGAGTTGAAACTTAAAACACCACTACTATTACCTGTTCCGACAGATTGTCCGACACTGATTCTAGAAGTATTGCTGGATGTAATAACATCTATTGCTGCATTTGTTGTCTTTCTGATTTCAATATCAGAGGCAGGAGTATCAGAACCAATACCGAGTTTATTATCAACAACCAGTGCGGTTACAGTTGCAGAAGAACCAACAATATTTCCTACTGTAATAGCAGGTGTGCCATCAAGTCCGAATGAAGTTGATGCAAAACCTGCTGTCTGTGCAACACCACTCAGATATCCTGTGATATTACCAGTTACATCACCTGTAATATCTCCAGTTACATCACCAGTTACATCACCAGTGATATTACCGACAAAACTTGTTGAGGTAGTGACACCAGTAACATTTAATCCACCAGCAGTAATTTGTGCATCATCGGTGAAAGTTGCAATACCGGATACTACAATACCTGTAGAGTTTGTATCAAATTTCGCGGCATTAACTTCTCCGGTTAAATTTCCGGTAAAACTTGTGGCAGTTACAGCACCACCAACATTTAAATCATTCTTTATCTCAGCACTGGAGAAGAATGTAGAGAATCCAGATGCAAACAAACTCGAACCGGTTACAATACCAGTTGCTCTGAATGAACCAGCAGTTACAATACCTGTGAAGTTTCCTTGTCCGGTTGAATCAATACCAACACCATAAGTTGCCGATGTTGGATCATCACCAATTTGTAATAATGATACGGGATTGGTGGTGCCTACCCCAACATTAGCTATCGTGGAGATTCCTGCATCGGTAATAGACCATCCAGTTCTTGCGACGGCAACAACACCAGATAGTAAACTACCATCACCAATAAATTGTTGTGCTGTTACAATACCAGTTGCATTAAGACTGGTTGCATCTAACACTGTTACTGTTGATGCACCTGATACAAATACGTCTTCAGTGACAAATAAGTCCGCAGTTGATACAATACCACTAACTTTCGCAGTTCCTCTTACATCAAGAAACTCGGTCGGAATAGAGGTGCCAATTCCGACCAGTCCATTTGCATCTACAATAAAGTTGTCGTTATCAACCTGAACACCATTACGAAAATTAAAAGACTTTCTATAATTTGCCATCTACTTGTGCATCTCCATGGAGTTATTTATCTGATAATTTTTGCTCTAGAATTTCAACCTTAGCTGATAATTCCTTAACTGCTTCAATAAGTAGTGCAGTGAGTTTGTCATATTTGACTGCCATATAACCAGTTTCTCTCGTAACTGTGAGTCCAGGAAGTCCAAGAGCATCAATTTCTTGTGCAATAACACCAGTATCTTCACCCTCATGAACAGCACCTTCAATCCAGGTGAATGTATTACCACTGATTGAACGAATCTTGGCAAGAGGTTCTTTAATTGGTGTAATATTTAACTTCAATCTCTCATCAGATGAGAAGAATGCAGTAATATCATCGGTGACCTGAAGTTCTCCAGTAATTTTGACACCATCACTAATAGTTTCAAGTTTTTTGGCATTATTGTGGTAAAGTTCTACTGCACCATCGCCAATAACTTTAATGCCGTCTTCACCACCCTGAGGTTGAATGAATACATCATCCGCACTTCTCAAGTAAAGATCATTATTGTTTTGAGAGTCAATGTATAAATCTCCAACACCATTCGCCTCGATTAACGAGTTAGACCCATTATGATAAAGTTGCAAATCATGATTTGTTCCAAGTCTTAATCTATCATCATCGAGTAGATTTACATTGTCTCGGAATGTGGAAATGCCGGTTACATTTAACTCGCCATCAACACTTAAATCAGCATTAACAGCAATTCTATTGGTAGCAGCATCAAGTTTTAAATCACCCGTGCTCGTATCAATCGTATTATCATCGGTGATTGCAATCTGAATATTGCCGAAGGTAGCACCAGCACCAGTGATGTTATAATCAAAACTTGTATTGCCATCAACATTTAAGTCTCCGCCAACATTCAGGTTCTTGCCAATACCAGCACCACCATCAACGACAAGTGCTCCAGTAGTTTTAGTTGTTGATTGTGTAGTATTTGCAATCTTGGTTAGACCTTTTGCCGTTAAATTATCTTTAAAGGTGGCTTCTCCATTAAATGTAACTGGACCATCAAATTGTGAAAGAATCTGTCCCGAATCTCCACCCTCAACTACAAGATTATTTTTGACGATAACTTCATCAAAAACTACACTGAGACTAGATGGATCTTCGCCAGTAACTGTTGAAACTGGAATGTCATAAGTTTTTTCTTCGCCTGTTGAAGATGATGTTCTTCTGTTTCCAATATAAAAATCACCTTTGTTATTCATACCCGTATAAACAACAATACCACCCCTTCTTTCCTGCGCCTGAGAGAGGAATTCTTCGGTCTCTGTGAGTGTTCTGTCCTGAACTTGTGGAAGACCCGTTGAGTAGTTTCCTGGACCATATCCAAGATATTCAAATGTATGACCGGATGCACGAATGATAGATGGTCTACGGAATTCAACTGCAATTGGATCTACTTTATTCAGTAAAGAACCAGAATCATGAGTAGAGATTCCTGTGCCTAATGCTCCTCGTGCCACAGTTATTTCATTGCTACCAGTACCAGTGATGGTATCAGTTACAACTCTCATAATCTCTTCATCAACCTGAAGATATGAACCGAGAGGGAATCTCTTAGTTGTTGCAATACCGGAATAAGGTGAAGTTACTTGTAACTTAGTATCGCCATTGAATCCACCAAGTGTTAGAGACTCGGTATCAAATAGAGAGACGCCACGAGCATCAATGTTCTCTTCAGTTGGATCGGATATGCCATCATTTGATGACATGCCATGCTTGAGAACATATTCTGCCGACAGACTTGAATTGGTGGTGGCAGTAAATGTATTGACACCAACTCTAGACTTAACCAGATAATCTCCAAGATTGTTATTGCCACTATCAAGAACTCTGAACCTACTTCCTGCAACTAATCCGTGAGGAGTGGAGCAGTTAAATTGTTGAACTCCTGTGGTAGAGTTATATGAATTGGATGAAACTTTTCCTGTTGGAGCAACAATATAAACATATTGCCCAGGAATACTTTCAGGGTCTCCTGCTGTTTTTGCAATAGAAACTTTATCTTTGGCAGGAATACTGGAAGTTCTATAAAGACCAAATGCTGTTGTTCCAATACCAGTAACCTGAACAACGGCACCATCAGTTGCAGAAAGACTACTAGCAGATAATCCTCTTTGAGCAACGGTGATTGTTGCATTAGCAGATCCACCAATTACTGAGGTGTCAAAGAATAATGTAGCACCAGATTGATAACCAGAACCGGGTGATTGAATATCCATGCTGACAACAGCACCACCAGATACACCGACGATGGCAGTGGCACCATTCCAACTGGATAGTCCAACCTCATTAAAGAGTTTTACATTATAGTGTGTGCCATTTGTATGACCAGAACCACCAGTAATTGCACCCTCATGAGTCACAATTCCCGATAAACCATGATTTCTGGTGAATGTTAGTGTGGCAATACCTGCAACAACACTCAAATCCGACTCGGCAGATACTTCTAGATGCTTTCTGAACTTTTTATTGAACGAGTCAGTAGATTCTTTTGTAATACTCTTCTTGAGATCATTAGTTTGAACTTCTCCAAGTGGTTCTCTCAGTGCAAATGACTTAGAGGATTGTGGATTATCATTGACATTATCTCTATCTAACTGAGGATAGAGGTCAACAACATTTTGATTATATTCGTAATTTGTAAATTCAGTTGGAACACTGAGGTTTGCATTTAGTGCATACAGATGATAGATTCCGTCCTGAACATCTTGAATATAGTCAGTAATGATTTCATTTCTATAAACGAAAAGTTTATTCTGTAAATCATTTACCTCATATCTCGGCAGAGATGTTGTTCTATTAGTTAAATCATTTGTCAATGCAGGTCCAAGAGATGCACCTGTTTCATAGGTGAACTCCATATCATTAGGAATTGATACAACGGTAAATGTTCCGTTATATCCACTATTAGCAGTGCCAACAGTATTGGATGTATCTTGTATATTTTTGGTAATGATTACATCACCAACAGATACGTTGTGTGGTAATTCAGATCTAACAGTTACTGTTCCACCAGAGAATGTGCAACTACCAATAAATCTTGAATTTTTGTTGAAATCGTAATCATCTATTGTAATGGACGAGAGAGATGCATCGGCATCAGTTCTTAGTCCAGTTGTGCTAGATTCTTGAAGAATGAATCCACTTTCTGGATTCTTTCCATTAGAAACCTCTTTTGGAATTACTACTCTAAGTTTGTAAATCTTTTCATCAAGACTTCTAGTATCTGATATTCTCTTTAAGAATGAAACTTCTGTTCTTGAATCTAAACCATTATTAGTTTGAACACCAACTTGAGTCAGAGCATTATAAATGTCACTGCCTGCATTAGTGTTAATATACCATTGACCTTGTGTAGAGTCATACTGAACCGGATGACCAATGTCTCCTGCATCTTTATCAGATACTCTACTTAAAATTACAAGGTTTGTTCCGCCATAAACTGTAATTGGAGTTCCATTAATGGATGCTGCATAGGAAGATGCCAACTTAATATTGTTATTATCTCCACTATCAATTACATAGTAAGTTCTTTCTGGAGTAAGATTTTCTGGTAAGTCGGCATCATCACTCTTGATAATAATTTTCTCACCAGTTGATAAATTATGAGCACCAATGGTAAATTCATTTGATGTTGGACCTGATATTACTCTATATTCTTTAACACTACTTGTTTCCTCATCACTCATCAAAATTCTTGCTTCACTTATGCCATAACCTGTGACGGCACTGAAGTTTACACTTAATACATCTTCTACTTTTGCACCAACTCTAAAACCTTGAGTGAGAATTGATGGTTTGATGTCTGCTTCTGTGAAACCAAAGAGATATAGTCTTTTGTTATTTGCAACAGAAGTTGTGACACCAACGTCAATTGTTTGCCAGTCAATGTTTTCTTCTAAACTCGTAATTGCTCTAGGAGCAATGATATTAGTGACAAATCCTTTGTTGTCTTTTCCAAATGCTTCTTTCTTAAATCCTGCGGATATAAGAGCTAATTGTCCAAAGTTTGAGTTTGAGTTGGTGATAGATGCATCACCACCAGTATCGGCAAAGAAATGTTTGTTATATCCAATAGCAAAGACAGAAACAATCTGAAGGATTGCATCATTTACCATTGAGATGTGTGTGGTCTCCCAATCCTTTCTATAGACGGCACCGGAATCTAGATGATAAACAGTGCTGGCATTGGTAGATGATGATTGTGTGGATAATGCAGATCCAGTTACTTTACCAATACCAATGCCTTCATATGTTCTATTTGACTTGCTATACTTTACAAAGGCACGATCATCTTTTTGAAGACTGACTCCAGTGAATTGAGCCACAACCATTGAACGGAAACCAGATGCCTTAGCACCATCGGCTTTCATTCCGTTCATGCCAAAAACAGAACGCAGAGAGATATTAAAGATGTATGGTGATGCACCAGTTACAGTATCAGTTTCAATCGTTACAGTGGCACTTGATGTATTACCAGGTGTTTCTAAATTCTTTCTAAAATCTGGAAGTAAATATGTAAATACTTTTGGATTATCTGTAGAAACACTTTGAACTTTCGTTGAAATATTATAGTCGTCAGGAACAACTCCTTTAATTTTTATTGGAGTTCCTGCCTGCAATTCATGATCGGTTGCCGTGGTTACAGTAACTACACTCGTAGGAGTTCCACCCGAACCAGATACAATGGCACTAACCTCTAGTGGGTCAGATGCAAAAGCACCAACAATTTCCCATTCCGGTCTTTGCTTCTCAAATCCTTGTGGGTTGGCAGGATATTTTTGGTCAATAATTCTACCTGATGCCTGATTATATGCATTACCAAGTTTTGCATAATACATGTCAAGGTCAGTGAGATCATAACCACTGACATTATTAACACCATCGGCATACTCAAAACAAGTGAGTTTATGGTGTGAGAATGTTGGTTTAGACCTATTATCTACTGAGAAATCAACGGGGTCGGTATATACTACACCTGCATCATCTCCATCAAAGAAGGAGAACTGCCAAAAATAACATGTGCCAGTAATTCTAAAGATTGCCGAGTTTGCAACTGCTAAATCTGTAGGATTGGGAACATATTTTGGACGAATTTTGGTCTTTCTTAAGTCAAGACCAACAACGGATGTTCCTCTGGGGATAATAATACCACCATTGACACTATTGAACTTATAGAGAATATTATTTTCTTGATTAATATCAAAATTAGAATCAAGTTGTAAATTTAAAGTGTCAGATGCCGCAGTTTCTCCACCACCAGGAGAAATTACTTTTGCAACTCCACCATCATTTTTTACTGCAAATCCAGGTCTATTATCAACTTCATGAATTCCGGGCATGAGAAGAATAGTGGTCTTCTCTACTAAATCATTACTATTTCCTTGAACATAAGAAAATCTTGCCGACTCTAAGAGTGCTCTCTGAAGAGTTTTGAATGGTTGAGCAAGGGAATTGCCCTGGTTATTAATACTATCAGTTGCATCCAAATCCGATGGACTTACATATAAGATTCGACCTTCAGTATTCTTGATGAAATTATCTAGTTTATTCAGAGGCATGGGATTATTTTACTGCTGAAATATTTCTATATTCTATTTAGTTACCTTTATTAATTGATTTTTTTCTCTTAAGCACTAAAGGTTTGGCATACAACACCATTTCTGGATCAATATGTTTTTCAATAATTTTTAGAACGTTCATAAACTCGTTTATGGTTTCACATTCTACTAGTCTTGTATCGCCTTCATTACCGAGCACAATGACGGTTCTTTTGCAAACATCAATTAAAATGTTGCTAACATTTTCAGTCCCCATATGAATATATCCATATCTGGCATTATATAGCTGTTGATAGTCCGGTTATTGCAGCTATTGTAGTTGATTCGGAGGTTTCTCTTGCTTCAACATCATTTTTAGCATTTTTACATCCCCAATTTTGTAGTTCTTTCTCAGATTTTTTATCCTTGACAATATTAAGATTACCTCTGAGTGTTCCTAGTTCATTTCGGAGCACAATAATATCATCATATAATGAATTGATTTGAGTGTTTAACTGAGTACAAGTTAATGCACCACTGAGAGGTATTCCGGCACCACTCAAATCAAATCTACCGAGTGTTGAAATACCAGGACCACTTCCATCTGTTTTAACTCCAGTTGTAGACCCGGCACTATTTTTAAATACCACGGATTCTGCAACATTCTCGTATCCAAATCCTGCATAATGTGTTGTTATTCCACTTAATGAAATAGTAGTATCAGGTTCAAATGGATTTTGTGTTGCATAATCAACATTAGGACCTGCCATTTTGGTGTATATTTTGACAGTTTCTGTTTCTTCCTTCATATTAATACAAGTAAACCCACCACCAACTTGAGTTGAGGTGCAATTGATATGAGTTCCTGCCTGAAGAGAAAGTGTCACAATTTCTCTTTTCTTATCATCAATCTGAGTTAAAATACCAATAATTTTATTGTCTACATCTGCACAAAATTCTTGCAATACTTCTGCTTCCTCTTCAATTTCTGCCTCTCTTACACCAATCACTCCACCATCTTTTAATCCACTGTCAACAGTCTCTTTATTCTGATTCCAAGTTCCATCAGAGTTTTCTGTGATGGTTATCTTTTCTATTTTATCCGGAGCAATATATTCCGATTGATTTTCATATACACCTTTTAATTGATCCTGGTCCCTGTTTACAACTTCAAGAGCTCTATTTGTTAAATTTTCATTCATGATTCTAATTCAGTAATTCTAGTTTTCAATTCTTCAATTTGTTCTTGTTGCTCTTTGACTGCTCCAATTAATACGGCAGTAAGTTTCTCGTAGTTGACACTTTTCCATTTTTCGTCATAAATTTTTTCTTCTCTTACAACTTCAGGAATGATGTCTTCAATCTCTTGTGCTATTAATCCAATCTGTCTTCCCTCTTTATGATTTTTGACAAATGACGAGGGAAGAATATCCTCTCTCCATTCATAATATACTGGGTTTAATTGTAGCACCTTTGTCAAGGATGTGGAATTGGGAATGGATTCAATTTTCTTTTTTAATCTTGAATCGGAGTGAGTATGGAGTGTATTAAGAGTGAGTCCATTATATGCCCAGTTTCCAAATAAATTTCCAAGAGCAGCTACATGTGTTTCCACTGGTGCCACAGAAGTATCTGTCGGAGCTACAGTTACTTCTTTTCCGGTTATTTTATTAAAGAATGCACTATATCTTGCCGAGATTGCACCTAGTGATATATCAGAACCAATCTTTACATCTACACCGAGCATATTTCTCACCCCTACTTCAGAACCAAGACCCAAAAAGTTCCATGATAGTGGAGTAGGAATAGGACCAACAGAAGGTCCAGAAACTAATGATGCACTATAAGGAATTGTACTAGATCCTTGTCCAAAGTGTCCCTTATATGCCGATAGAACACCTCCACCGGGTTCGGAAAGTATTTTTGGAAACGCAAGACCACCACCGGTAAACGAATTGAAAATATCTATATGATTTGCTTCCAAATAATCAAATGCCATTTTTATTCCTTATCCACAAGTTTTTCTAACAGTATCTATAAAACCACCAATAATATCTCCGGTTAATAATTTTGCAACTACATTAATAGGAGATGACTTTACCACATCAGCACAGAATAAATTTAAAAAACCCTGAGCATTTAAAGTGATGGCATCAGATGACAACATGCATAATTTAGAACCACTTATGGTTATTTGCTCTCCGGCAGTCATTGTTATGTGATCATTTGCCTTTAATAAAAATGACCCATCATTACCATCACCTATACACTCTGCATATATGTTTTTTGCCTTAAATTTTATATTTCCATTTTCGGCAATGATACAGATGTCGCCATTTTTCGCAGTAATAATTTTTGCAATTGCTTCTTTTGATGCCTCTTGTTGGTCACCCTGAACTAGATTAATTCCACAAACTTCTTCAGATTTTCCTGGATTAATCTCTGCTTTATTTCCATTTTTGTTGCATAAAATAGTATGCCCTCCATCTAAGGCCAAAAGCATTGCATTATTATCATCCTTCTCCTTTGGTGCTATGGGACCGAAGGATAATATTCCATGAGGATTATCTGTAACTATAGTTTCTGGGATAAATGTCATAATGTTTTATATTTAATATCCACCACCACCATATCCACCTCCTCCGGAGGGTGGTGGTGAAGGTGAAGGACTTGGAGAAGGACTTGGAGAGGGAGAAGGAGAAGGACTTGGAGTGGGTCTCGGAGCAGGAGATGGTGCAGGAGTTGATGATGCTGGGGTTGATGGTGTGGAAGTAGGCGTAGATGTGCTGGGATATTGAATAGATGGTTTTGTTCTATTTAAACTCCCTTGAGCAGTATCATAAATTGTATCATGATATCCCGAAATGTGGAAGGCACCAACCATCTTCACGCCAGTAGATGGATGAACATGGAACGGACCAGAATATGGTCTGCCATTAACATATCCAACGATAGGAGGTGTATTACCAACACAATCAATTACACGAACAACATTTCTTTGAGCAAGAACGGCAATACTTTCATCGCTAGCAGTTGTTCTATCAATAGGAAGAATTGTTTGTGGAGGTAGTTCTTCTTCAATATCGTCAGTAATTTTGATGAAGGAGAATTTTGGTTTAATTTTAGCACCTTCTCCTGTTGGACTATCTATTGTGATAGTTGGAATATCGGTGAGACCACAAACTCTTCCTGTCAGGGTTATACTTATAATTTGACCTGCCTCTGTCATTCTTACAGATGCCTCTAAGTTGGGAAGATCTGGTGTGATTATAATTTCATCTAATTGAGAATATCCAATTCCTGTTGAAACAATATCAAATCCTTCTAAACAAACAATATAATCATTAACTCCTCTACTCGGATCTATAATCACACCTCCACCACCGGGAGTTCCACCGCCACCGGGAGTTCCACCGCCACCGGGAGTTCCACCGCCACCAGGTGATGTTGGATCTACCGGATTGCCAAATTCATCACGACCAGTAGGTGCATTTGGATATCCATATCCTGGATTAACTATTGGAATATCAATAACTTGTCCAGTTTCATAATCAATTACTGCATATCCAGATGCACCTCTACCATTATCACATGGATCAATAATACTTACAAATGGGGGTTTCGTGTATCCAGAACCTCCATTTTCTACATTTATACCATAAATTTGTCCGAGATCATTAATAACTGCCTTTCCAACGGCACCAATGCCACCGCCACCAAAAATTTCAATGCTAGGTGGACCACATTTGAATGGATTTGTATCACACCCAAATGGTGCATCAGGTGCATCTGCTGGTTTTTCATTAAAGATTGTAAGACCATTCACAAAATTTTCTATGCTTCCCTCTCCTCCACCAAAAATTGCACTTTCTGCATTATCTAAGAAATTATCAAACTTATTTCCAAAAGGTTTTGATGGAGTATTTGCCCATGGTCCTAATGGTGTTGCCTTAATTTCTGGACAATTTGGTTTTTGGCAAAGATATGCTTCAAATCCGAGAATGAAATCAATTGCCTCAAATATTGATCCTGCAATTTTGCCAATACCACCTAGAAGATCATTGATACCGTCTAGAACTGGTCCCAGTGCTTCATCTACCATTGCAACAACGTTGTTAATTAATCCATTTGTAAATTGTTGAACTGCACAGAGAGGAGCATTTACAACTTTACCAACAAGTTCAAATAAGAAGTCGGCAACAAGTTGTCTAAGATTATCAACTATACCTTTAAACTTACATAAAATATTATCAATAATTTGTCCGATTATCGTATTCTTAAATTGTTTGGCAAGAGTCGGAAATAGATTATCAATCAGTAATTGAATTCCTTTTCTAATTTTATCAATCAACCAATTACGAAGATTCTGCATCAAACCTTTCATGATACTACCAATTATAGATGCAGTATTTCTGATTAGATTGGTAATTCTATATACAGAATTGGAGACACCATTGATATATGTCTCTCCAAATTTTCTAATCTGTTTTAATGTATTGAAAAATTTTAATAATGTGGTATTGATTTTAGCTAGATCACTTGTTCCGCATGGATCCGGCAATGAAACTTCCTCTCTCAATAATGCAACTGCATCTCCGTATGCCTTAGTTTTTCTGAATGTCGTGCAGTCAGGAGATTCTGGAAGACTCCATGATTTACCTATAGTTTCTCTTGCCAAACAATTAGCAGAATCATCATCGGATGCAAGTTCTTTTAATTTTTCATCTAGTTCTGCTAATTTGTTGAGTTCATTATTATATTCTGCTTTTAGTTCATCACTCCACTGATCATAGGCAGTTCCTTCATTATCTTTTATTAATTTATTGACAACATCTACTTGATCATTAATTGCATTTGCACTCCTAAGTGCTTCTTGACTCAACTCTTTGGGATTGGATATTTCTATTTTATCTTTTGGTACAGTTGCCTGTTGATCTGGTGTTGGTGATGTTGTTATAGGATTTCTATTGTCATCTACAAAAGGTTTTACTTCAAGTTCAATTTCTCCATCTCCACCACGAAGGTCTGCCGACATGCCAGCTGCTCTTTGTGTGGCAGCAAGACGACTAAGCCTTTGTTGTTCAGCAGCACTTAATCCAGAATTTGATTGAGCGGAAGTTGAACCATTTTCTTCGAACAATTTATTCAATTTTTTTTGGGATGGATCTGATGGCGATAATCCTACAGGTGTTTCTCCATCATCTAATGTTGAACGCCATAATCCATCATCAAGCAGAATATATGTTCTACCATTATAGATGTATGTTGCAGTTTTTTCCATCTATAATTTTACCTCCTTATGCTCGTATTTATCACCAAAGAATACCATCAGGTTCTGTTTTGTCTGCTCTTGGTGCTCTTCCTGCAGATGCTCTAGCTTTATCAAATTTTGGATCGCGTGGATTATCTATCCATCTTGTTTGAGGTGCTCCATCTCCAAGACCTGATGTGACTGTTTGATATCTTGGACCACCAGGATATTTCGTTTGAATTCCTGAACTTACAGTTGCTCCATCAGCAGTTTTAGAACCAACTTCTTGTGGAGGATATGTTGCTGGTGGAGGTATTTGTTGTGGAATATCTGTTGCCACCGGTAGTGTTGCCTGTGGTCCTGGTGGTGGCGATGCTTCTGCTGCTTTTGCTTCTGCTGCTTCTGCTGCTTCTTCTGTTGCTTTTGCCTCTGCTGCTTCTTCTGGTGATGATAGACTCTGTTTTGCTTTCTTAAAGTCTTCATTAGATGGAACAGCAGGTGCTTTTGGTTTTGGTCCACCTTTCAACATTGTTGATGGTGCAGTAAAACCAGCAAATCTTGAAACATCTCTGAATTGTGTCGTGCCATTTTCTGATGCTTTTATCTTTGCCCCCGATACTTCATTTTTTCCCAATACCTGCATGATGACGGGAAGTTGCTCATCTTCATCAAGATAAAATCCTATAACCCATTCACCACCTGATAGTCCGGATGATGCTCCATTACGATTTCCAGTGGAAGTTGATTGAGATACAATAGCCCATGGCAAATCCTTATCAAGAATTTCAGGTCCTTTGGAATGTTTTCCGGGTATTCTAACCTTCACTCTATTATTATGTGCGTCTTCCCATGATAGAGTTCGCACATATTCAGTCCAATTAGGTGGGACTTGTCCTAGGAAAAAACCGTCTGGTAATGTTGCGCTTTTCATGAGTTATTTTTCTCCGTATATAGACCGTAACTATCACGAGCCAGTGTTAATGATGTAATAGACCTTGTTGGTTCATAATGATGACATAAATCAACTATTAAGTATTTACCACTTTGAACTGGGTCCATATATCCCTGTTCTTTTTTGGATTGCGTAATGATTTCAAAGTAGCAGTCAATTGTATCACCTGCCCTTAGATTCGGATTGCATGGAACTTGAATGTCAACTAACTGACTGAATAATATATTATATCTCATTGCTGCTTGTGCCTGATAATCTTTAGGATCATTATTATCACCACCTTTAACTGTAGATTCAAGTGTGCCGATATCTAGAATATTATAATTTGTTTTAGTATATGCATTTACATCAGGTGCTTCTGCGGATTTACCTAAAGATTTTACTAATTTGCCATCAGTAAATTGATATTCAATTTCAGTTTCTTCAAAAGTTCTTGGATTAAAATAAATGTTTCTGGAAAAGAAAACTCCCGCATTTAAAGCATTCAAAATATTTTGATTTTTTCTCATATGAGATGCTAATATTTTAAAATCATTTTGATCAGTATTCATACTTTCTAGTAGTACTTCTGATTTAAAATATCTCGCAGATATTGGTTGTGAAATCAAATTGTCAATTGATTTAAATTGAAATCCATCTTTTGTTTCAAAGAAAAAGAATCCGGCACTATCTTTTTCGGTAATAGATTTTGATGCCAGATTGCAACATATTTCAAAAACAGATTTACTATTTCCGGCAAAACTATATGGGTTTGCAGTATTATGTATATTTTCTTCCTTTACTTTTATTGATTCACTTTTTCCGGTCAAAAATTGTTTGATAAGC
>WLWG01001679.1_pt1 | contig 19132 bp, 12 predicted proteins | sample 6712871 | NCBI WGS metagenome assembly WLWG01 (sample SAMN12718693, study PRJNA515312) | sponge metagenome | isolation source: marine sponge | host: Mycale hentscheli | place: New Zealand: South Island, Marlborough, Capsize Point | collected 2003-05-01
ATTTACCTGAATATGCTAAGCCGTATCTTACGGATATTATGCAACGTGCGCAGGCTGAGTCTAATAGACCTTATCAGGCGTACGAAGATCCACGAGTTGCAGGGTTTACTACCGCACAAACTGGGGCACAGCAAGAAATTGCTGGTATGCAACAAAGACCTGAGTTTGATCAAGCTGCTCAATTCGCAAACACAGGCGGGACGCAAGCACTTGGGTTTGGACAAACAGGTGCAGGTCTAGGTGCAATAGCTGCGGGGGCAGGACAAAATTATCAGAACTTAGCTACTTCACCTGCGGCGCAACAAGCGTTTATGTCTCCGTATATGCAGAATGTAGTAGATGTGCAAAAACAGGAAGCCTTACGAGATGCACAAATAGGTAATTTAGCAGGTAATTTAGGCGCTGCTAGGCAAGGTACTTATGGTGGTGCAAGGCAGTTACTAGCTCAAACAGAACGAGAACGTAACTTACAACAAGAACTCGGTGCTATACAGGCTAGAGGACAGCAACAAGCATTTGATCAAGCGCAACAAGCTCAACAGTTTGGCGCTACTCTTGGGCTACAAGGCTTACAGACAGGGCTTCAAGGACAACAAGTGGGCTTACAAGGCGCACAACAAGCGGCTCAAGCAGGTGCAACTATTGGAGATATTGGTAGTTCAGCACAAGCTAATCAGTTACAGAGAATACAAGCGCAAGCCGCTGCTGGACAAGAACAACGTGGACTCAATCAACAACTACTCGATCAGTCTTATGCTGACTTCTTAGCACAACGTGACTACCCAATGGAGCAGTTGGGGTACTTTAGTAACTTGATGCGAGGTATTCCGGTACAACTTGGTTCAACAGCTACAACATACGCACAACCGCCATCAATGGTGTCTCAAATAGGTGGTTTAGGTATAGCGGGTCTTGGTATGGCTAACTTAATAGGGAATAACTAATGGCAATGGGAAAACCTTTTAGTATGCAAGCTCCTGAAGATGTCGCTAAAGAATACGGGGGCAATAAACAGAACATAGCTAAAGCTGCTCAAATGGGGTTACTTGATCCTACAACAGCTGTAATGGCTGGCATGTTTATAGACCGCATGAGAGAAGCGCAAGCAGAAGAACAACAGCAAACGGCTACTGTGGCGGAACAAGTATTTAGCCCTCAACCTGCGCCACAAGGTATGCCAGCACAACCACCAATGCCGCAAGGTATGTCACAATCACGAATGCCACAAGGTATGTCACAACCACAAATGACAGCTCAAATGCCACGAGGTATGGGTGCAACACCACAAGCTGCTCAGATGCAAGCTATGCAACAAAAAATGGCTCCTCGTCCTAGTGTGGCTGGTATGAATCAACTTCCTATGGGGCCAGGAATGATACCTAGAGCCGCTAGTGGTGGGCTACTTGCATTTGCTGGCGGTGGAGATGTCCCTGGGTACGCTCCTGGTGGGGCACCAAGTCGATACGGTGATTTGACCGAAGAAGATATTATTAGGCTAGAAAATAACGCTCGATTATACGAAGAAGCAAACCCATCAAATCTTTCCGATGCTCTAGTACCAATAATTAATCCTGATGACGCGGCAAGTATAAATGCGTCAGTACTCGATCCTCGTTACGGCCTTAAAAACTCAGATGAACTTAGCCTTAGGGATACAACAAGGGAAATGCTACGTTCTGAAGAGTTAAGTAAACTTAATGGGGAAATAGAAAAACAACGAGAAATAGTAGCGCGTAGAGGCGGTGGTTTTGATGATGACTTTGATCCACTGGGTGGAACGCCAGGTGCAGGAGCACAAGCAAGACTTAATGAGTTGATAGCAAAACGCGATGCATTAACAGGAACTGGTGCTGGTTTAGGAACGTCTGGTAGCGAAAGTTTTGTTGTGCCTGATGATCCATTTGCTGACATTGATTATAATCCTCCTAATCAAGATATTTTTAACTTAACAGAAGAAGCAGACCCTAATGCTATTGGGAAAGTAACGCCAAAAGTAACGTCAGAAGTAACGTCAGAAGTAGCGCCAGAAGTAACGTCAGAAGTAGCGTCAGAAGTAGCGTCAGAAGTAGCGTCAGAAACAGAAACAGAAACAGAAACAAAACAAGACGATCAAACTAAAAGAGAAATCGAAGCATTGTTTGACGGTATTGTCGTGCCTGAAGATACAACCGGCGCTGAGTTTAAAAAGTTACAAGACGAGCTTGGCAAGCGAGATACAAAATACGAAGACTATTTACAAACTGAAGAGTACTTAGCTGATAAAGCTAAAAAAGAAGACTTGTATACAGCTATGGCGGAGTTTGGTTTCCGTATGGCGGCTAGTGACTCTCCGTATGCATTGCAAGCAGCAGGGCAAGCAGGGGCGGCTACCTCGAAATCTGTTAAGGAAGCACTAAAAGATGCTAGGGCTAGAAAGAAAGACGCTAAAGAAAAACTGGCTCTTAACGAAGTTGCTAAACGAGAAGAAAAACTTAACTTACTTAAAGCAGCTAGTGACAGATCTACTGGTGAAAGAAAAATGCAACTTGATGCTCAAATTGCTAAAGCGCGAGAAGATCTTGGGCTATACGTTGCAAATCTAAATGCTGACACTCAAAGACTTATTCTTACGGCGGATAAAAAAGATGAAAAAGGAATTAAAAATAGACTAGCCAATTTAAAAACCTTAAGAGACGAACAAGGCCAAACTGGGAAGTATTTCGGCCTGTCTGATGCCCAACTTGAAGCTATAGCACGTACTGAGGCGAGGACAAGAGTTGATTCTTCTTTAACAAAAGACGCAACTCGATTTAAGATGAACTTAGATTTAGATAAAGCTGTTGTAGACCGTATAGCATATCTAAAGGGAACAGGAGACGAAGAATTTTTGAACAAAACTCGTGACGACCAATATATATTCGCACGTAATCAAATCCTGGGTCGAACTGGTGATGCCGATGCAGATTACGCGAAAATAATGGGACAGGGCTAATAGAAAGGTTTTTGTATGGCGTACTCGGTATTGCATACTAACGGAAAAACATACGAATTTCCTGACGCAGCTAAAGCACAACAGTTTCTTTCTTTATACCCAGATGCTGAGTTACTAAACGCTGAACAAGAAGAACAACCACAACAAAATCAAACCGAAGATGTGTTTGATAATTTAATTCTTGCGGAAAGTAGTGGTAGGCAATTTGATACCCAAGGTAGAACTCTTGAGTCTAATAAAGGTGCTTTAGGAGTTGCGCAAGTATTACCAAGCACCGCAGTTGATCCAGGGTATAACATCCCAAGCATTTTTAACTTAGCAGACCAACTTAACGTTCCGTATCAAAATCGTGATGAAGAATCTGCCAGTGCTCTTTTAGGTAATGAAACAGTAAATAGAGCTTTTGGGGAAAGCTATTACAGTGCAATGTTGGATCGTTATAATGGAGATCAAGAAAGAGCGTTAGTTGCTTATAATTATGGGCCAGATAATGCAGACAGTTGGGACGGTAGCAGAGACTCTTTACCTAAAGAAACAAAAGACTACGTAACAAAAATTTTAGGGCCGGAAACACAAACAGTAGCTCCAGAAGTATTTAGCGTTCTTCACTCTAACGGAAAAACATACGAATTTCCTAATAAAGACAAAGCACAGCAGTTTCTTTCTTTATATCCAGAGGCTGAGTTACTAAGCTCCGATGAAGAAGCAAAAACTCTTGTACAAACTGCTACAGAAGAAACAGGTGATGATGACGTAGGTTTTGTAGACTCGTTCCAAAAAGGCATGAAGCGCGTAATGACCACTTGGTATACGTTAGCAGATATGTTTCAAGACTCTGAAGAAAGTGAGGCTAAACTAAAAGAAGCCCAAGAAGAATATGACGCTATAGCTTCTGATCCAAGAATTGCAGAGGCAATACGAAAAGCAAATGATGCTTCCGCAGCTGAAGACGGTTCTTTTACTGCCGCTGCTATGGAAATGTTAGATTTTTTCTTAAGAAATCCTGGAGCCGCGCTTAACTTTTTTGGTGAACAACTTCCAGGAGTTATTGCTTCCTTACCTTTTGGTGGTGTTGCTGGACTAGCTACCAAAGGAGTTGCAGCTAAGTTTTTAAGTAGTCGCGCAGCTAACATGTCAGGCACAGCAGTAGGGGGTTCTACATTAAATTCTACCGCTGTAGTAGCTAGTGCGTTAGGGCCAAACTATAAAGAAGGTCTTGATAAGTTTAATGGCGATGTAGAAAAAGCTAGGGAATACGCAAAAACTAAAACCATAGCAGAAGTAAAACCTAACGCTATTGCAGGTGCTTTTATAGGGTTTGCTCCTTTTTCTAAATTTATTAAAAGCCCTACTTTTGCTGCCACTGGTAACGTAGCAACTCAATTTGGAATTCAAGGAACAGGCGGTGCTCTTGGTGCTAAAGCCGCAGCAGAATCTGTAGGCGAAAAAGCTGAAATGGGTGAGTTAGCTTTAGAAGCATTAGGTGAAGGTTTTACAGCGCCAATCGACATAGTAGCTTCACGAGCTGTAATAGCTAGAAAACAGAAAGCAGATGAGATTATAACGGATGTTACACGCGGCATGGAGCCAAGTCTTTTACAGGGTGTAGACACAGATAAATTACAAAATGCGGTGGAAAATGCGGTTGGCAAAGGTACATCTCGTGCAGATATAGATACTTTAATATACGAATACATTATTGCTACAGCAAACGGAGTACAAAATGATGCTACTGCGCAAGTAGACGGTGACGCACAAGAAAACGTAGAGCAAACAACTGAAGCAGCTAAAGAAGACGCTAAACTTCAAGAGGCGCAAGGAAACGCAACCCCTACAGTAATCCCTCAAGCAGTCAAAGATATGCAAGATAGGCTCGACATTGCTGAGGGAAGAAAACCTAGGAACAGAACAAAAGGTGCCCCAGAAGGGTTAATAAACCCAAACGATCTTAGTGCCGACGAGCAAATTAAATTACGTCAACGCCAAAACGATGACATGCAAAGTGGAAGATCAGTAGACGGAACAAGCACCGCAGACAAAAACGTTAAAGATATACAGAGAGAGTTAGATATTGCTGATGGAGTGCCAAGCCCAGATGCTCAGCTTGAGTTAGATTTAAATAGGCCAGACCTTACCCCACAACAAAAGCAAAAACGAATTGTTTGGTTAGATGACACTGAAACTGAATCAGCTGCTAATGTTGACGTTGATGAAGATGCGGCATTAAGACAGCAAGAACTTGATTTAGAAGCCTCTGAGTTTGACGACCCAGTTGGTTCTTCAGTAGCAGAACCTAAACCTAAAGTAAAACCAAAAGGTCGTAAGAAAAAGAAAGGCGTTCTTGAGTTAACTACAGTAGACGAAGAAATAATAATAGAAGAAGCAGAAAACAAATTAAAAAATACAAAAATACCTGCCCCAGAACAAGTTAAAAAATATAAAAATAAAAAAAGAGTTCCTGGGTTAGGAGATGTTGCTGTTGGTTTAGGTAAGTTAGACGCTGAAGAAACTAAAAAGGTGTTTAATAGGCGTGTAGCAGAAGAGCTAGCGTCCGATGCGGATACAATTATTAATGAGTTTGACGACCCTGTTGTACCTACAGAAACTCCTGCAGAAAAAATACAAAAAAATTTAGAGGCAATTAAGTTACCCCCAGAAACAAACGCTGCTTTTGATGAAATATCTAAACGATTAGAAACAAGGGTAGAAGCAGGTGATTTTGGTAGAGAGCCAACAGCGGAAGAAAAACGAGCAGAAAAAGCAGCTGCTAAACCACAAAAAGCTACTTACACAATAGAAGAAAAAATTGCAGGTGCTCCAGACATGTTCCGTATTACGGACGATAGAACAGGGGTTGTAATAGACGTCGCTAACATAGGCACTCCGGTAGGCGAACCTAACCTAACTACGTATGCAATTGTAGGGGGAAGCGCAGGAGGATCTCAAAATGTTGTTGGTACAACAAAGAAACAAGCTATAGAAAACGTACAGAAAATTTTAAAAGTAGTAAATGAACGTATAGATAGAAGTTACGCTACCACTTATGAGGTTTTTGAAGGAGAAAAACAATTTAGAGAGCGCGTAATTGACACGGCTAAAAGTATATATGGCGACTATAACATAGACGCAAAAGGAAAAAGAGTACCGCAAAACACAATACCTCGTGGAGAAAATAGAGCAAACTATGCAAAAGTAAAAAAACAATTAACAGAAGCTATAGCTAATACTAAGCCTGATACTGCTTCACATAGATCTTTAAAAGTTTTAGCTTGGGTGCTTGAAAGAAATCCAAGTTTAGCTACTAATATAAACCTTAAAATAAACAAAGGCGTACGCAGAGACGGTGTATTAGCATCGTACACTTTTGAAAATCGCTTAATTGATCTATTCGGTAGAGCTGCTAACAATCAATCAGATGCTGATGTAGGGGCTGCTGTTCATGAACTATTGCATCATACTGAGCGTTATCTACCTACTGACATACGAGAAGCTATATCAAAAGAATGGGAAAAAGATATAAAAACCAATTTAGCTACAATAATAAAAGCAGAAAACGAAATAATGGCTTCGTATACAAAAGATTACAAAGCTGGTGTATATACAAAAACAAATCTTAATAAAGCCATAGACACAGATGATACTTTAACGTTATTAAAAGCGCGGAGACATTTTTTTGAGTTGCTACCAATAGCGTACGCAGGAGATCTAAGAGCACGGCTGGCAGTAGCAGATGTTGTTGAGCGTAGTGCAAAGGGGCTTGAAGTAAGTCCAAAAGGGTTAGCTCAAGTTCTTAAGAGCATAAAACAAAACCCAGATTTTATGAAAACTAAAGATACAAAACAATTTACGGACACTATAAACGCTACTGCTAAACTTATTAAAAATTCTCATCGAAACAAAGTAAAAGCACTACTTACAGCCGACGAATCTCTTTCTTTTTCCAAGATGTACTCATTAACCGACCCAAGTGAATGGTGGGCGATGAACGGCTCTGAACTTTTAGTAAAGGCTAGTGAATCAAAAAATCAACCTGCTTGGATCGGACAAGTAAAAAAATGGTTGTCTACTTTTGTTGATTTTATAGTTAGTCTTCTTGGGCCTGGATATAACAGAAATAATGGTTTGGTTCGAGGTATAGAGTACATCATAGGAGAAAAAGATTTAGTAGAGACAACTAACCTTGGTTTGTCAGGTCAAAAAGCACAACGTGAAATGGGGTCTTTAGATCTTGATAATGTAGCTATAGACCTTGACCGTGTACGAGATAAAATTAACGGTAGCTACACTTCTAAAGCGCTTACTGAAAGTTATCAAGCCGCCATAACAGCTGACAATAATATAGGTAAAGATGGTGTAAAGTTTGCAGGTAAGAACTTAACCAAAGTACTTAGTGATCCTACACTTGCAGCTAGCCTCCTTGCGTCTGACACATTCAGCATTTTAGAAGTGCTTAGAAAATCTGATATTAAAAGTCTTAATAATTTAGCGAATAAACTTGATAAAGAAATAGACGGTTTAAATATGGAACGCCAAGAGATATTACAAATTGGCAAAAAAACTTATGACCAGTTATCAGAGTTTATATTAGGTAGTCCTGTTGGAGGTAGGTTACTACAAGAAATTATGACCGACTCTACAGTGATGAGGTTTGACCCTTCAGAGTTTACGTCAATAACTGAGGCGATACAAAAAGATAAAGCACTAGTAGCGTTGAGAGAAAAACTTAAAGAGCCAAATATATCTGACGCAGATAAAACAAAAGTGCAACAAACTATTGACGGTAGAACAAAAGATATGCGGTCTGTGTATTCTCGTTGGGAACTACTCGGAAAAATGAAGCGCAACAAAAAAGCTACTGGTGTATCAGATACTAAAGTAGAAGCTGAGGGGCATAAGTTATACAAAGAAGTGCGAGATGTGTACGCCGAAATGTTTAAAAGAAACGAAGAAATTCAACTTGCGAACATAGATAAGTTAGGCCTATCAGAAGTAGAATCTTTAAGCGTCAAAGAAACAGTTTCGGAGATGTACTCAGCAATTAGGGATCAAGGCGTATATTTCCCGTTGTTGAGGTTTGGAGACTATTGGATTAAAGTTAAAACAGGCCCAGATACTGGGTTATGGACATTTGAAAAAGAATCTGAACGCGATGCGTTTATGGCGCAAGTAGAAAAAGATTTAGGTTTACAGGGCCAAGAAGTAGGGGAAGAGACTTTAGTGTTTGGTAATAATAGAAAAGAACTCAGAAACACTTATGAAAATACTGATAACTTACTTGGAGCAATATACGATAATCTAAACAAGCTATCGTTTAAGAAAGCGGGTACTGGCGACACACTAGGAATTGTAGAAGAGATAAAAGACCAAATATTAAACGTATATTTGACTACATTGCCTGATAGAGATTTACGTACACGGTTAGCCAAACGTAAAGCGACTCCTGGGTATAGCTACGATCAAGCTAGAGCTTTTAGTTTTTACATGGGCGCTGCTTCTGCTCAGTTACCTAGACTACGTAGAAAAAAAGATGCGGAGTTAGCCTTAAGTCAAGCGCGAGATTCAGTGAAGAATCAACCATATCAAGTTAGAGTTAATAAAATAATTGACGAACTCGCGCAAAGAACCCGTGCTGAGTTTTCACCAGAACCACAAGGTGAAATCCTACGAAAAATAGAAAACATAAGTGGACAATCTATTTTCTACACTTCATTACTTGGTGTTGATACAGCGTTACAAAACTATAACGTTATAGCTACTTTTGCTCCTGCTGTGCTAGGTCAGAAATACGGTATTGGTGCGGTTAAAACACTTGGTACATACTTAGCATTCGGTAAAGGTGCCCAACAAATTGCTTCTGGTAGTATAAATGAAGTTAATATAAATGAAACCGCGTTAGATACTGAGGTTGGATCTCTAGGTAATTTAGCAAGGGTGAAAAAGAATCCATTCTTAAAAGCTGCTTACGAGTACGCTAACAATAGGGGTTTGTTTGGCACTAACTACTTAGAACAGTTTATGTCGGCAGGATACACACCAACGGAAGGTTCTATAGGAGAGCCAGTTAGCCCTATCAAGAACGGTATGCGTAGGTTAGGTAGGTTAATTTCATTTCCGTTTAGATACTCAGAAAGACATGTACGCGAAATTGTTTATTTTTCTGCTGTAGAAGAAGAGTTTAAATCTAGAACTAAAGCATTAAAAAAAGCTGGTAAATCTACAAGTTTAAACGAAGAACAAGTAATAGAAATATTTGAAGAAGCTAAACGTCTCACAAAAGAAATAGCTTTTGACTATAGTAGGTTTAATAGATCATTTAACAAGTTTACAACAGCATCTGGAGTAGGCGGATTCTTAGCTAGAAATGCTTCTAGACTTCAAAGTTTTAGATTACAAGCTATAGCGTTTGTCGTTAGAAATTTTGCTATGTCACTAGGCGCAATTAAACATTTACCTGCGTCAGAAAGAAAAGCGGCTTTTAGCAAACTTATGACTTTTTCAGTGATGACGGCTTTAACTGCTGGCACCACAGGGGTTATGGGTTACACATTAGTAACTTCAATTATAAACGGCATATTAAATGAGTTAGACGAAGATGATCCTACTAACAAAACTTTAACTAAAGAATACAGAGACGATTTTACTTTATGGATGAAAGAATCGTGGTTGCCCGAAAATGTAGCTAACGATAAGTTGCGTTTAATGCTTACTAACGGGGTAATTGATACTGCAACAGGCTATAACTTTAGTGCTATGTTAAATATGGACAGCATGATAGCACCTAGTTTGTATGGATCGCCATCAGCTTCTTTAGATATGAGAGCACGGTTTAGTAGTGCTGCGGATACTTTCTTAGGTGTTGGCTACGATAGACTACTGGATTTTGCTGATACTACGGAGAAAGTAAGCTCGCAATTAGTAAGGGGCAATTTTGATAAAGCGTTATCTGTACTAGGAGAAAGTTTAAGGAACACTCTACCTAACATTAAAGACGTATCAGAAGCGTATAGATTAGCTTCCGTAGGTGAAATCGATAAAGACACAAAAGCTATAATAAGATTTGAAGAAGACATTCCTACTAGTGAGGTGTTGATGCGAGTTATTGGTAGAGAGCCGTTAGAAATATCAGAACGTAAAGACGCTGAATTACGCAGAACTAGGGTGTACGGTGAGGCTAGAGCAATGAGAACTAAACTAAGACGCCTCTTAAAAGATAATCTACGTGATATGCTGCGTCGAAATGTTGCACGGATTGATACTCCTATAGACACTATATTAGGAGAGCGTGAAAGAATATTACAAGAAATATACGCTTTTAACAGGGACAACCCAACCGCAGAAATAGATCTGGGAGATACTTTCCAAAAGATAGATCAAGAACTAACGAACGAAGTTAATAACCCTAAACGTTACTCCGGCATATCTAAAGAAGAAGCCGCCCTTATTAAACAAAGATCTGCGCAATAAAAAGAAAACCCCCTAGCGTTAACTAGGGGGTCTCAACACAAGGTTTAGCGAGTCAGAAGGAGCGAATTCCTGCCCACAAAGTCACACGGGGGATGTGTAACTAAACCCATTCTACTCATAATTTCCAAACACGTAAACCCCTCACCCCATCCTCAATAACAACCTTAAATAAAACCTTATATTTCAAGCGCTTAGTGACTTCAAGTATGGTGCGTTTGGCTTGCACTGGGTTCAAACAGGGTATAAAAAATGATGTTCCCCGTTTAAACTTAGCCCAGTTAATTTCATAGTGTACTTGTTCAACTATCATCTTCCGTGTTCATAATATCCTGTGTTAGCTTGTTATCCGCCACATCAAAATACAAAGAGTTAACTGCAGGAGTAGTTATTTTCATGCCTTTTGATAGGCGTTTGTTAATACTGCCTAGATAATAACCTTCCGTCTTTAAAAGTTTTATTGTTTCTTTATAGTTTATTTGATTTTCTACACAATGCTTTTTAAAGTGTTTAGTGGTTATAAATACGCGGTTTGTATCTGGTTCCATACGGTTAAGCAACTCGTTTTTAGGTTCCATCTTAGGTAGTGCCTTCATGTTACTACGCTTATCCACTCCATCGTCTACCACTAGTGTGTAATTAATATAGGTGTTTAAGTAGTCCCCTAATATAGCCATACCACTAGCAGCTGGTGGTTTTACATCCATACGTAAGTCTTGCATCATGTTACAAGCCCATTGATAAATACGCTTCATATCCCAATCAATAAGACCTGCTCTACTGGCTATCATACCTCCCGCTATATTTGCAGCAATAACCGCTGACCAAAACCGTTCTTTCTGGCTTAGTTTTAGTTCCTTATCCATCTTGTCTTGTACAGCTAAGACTGTGTTTTTTACCTCTTCAAAGTTGCTAACAAGGTATGTTATGTAAGGCTCAGCCGCATGCCCATAGTTATTCATTAAATCTCTATCAAACGCTTGCCGACCTTCTTTAACCCCGATAACTGTGTCAGGCGCTACCATATACTCTAGTACACGCATTAACTCACCATTAGCTCCATCTTTTAACATAGACAGCTTGTCGTAGAAAGAAGAATTAGACGACGTTACGCCAATCAGTTGCCACCTAGTACTGTTCTCCATAAGTTGTGAAGCTGCGGTTAGACGATCTTTACCCTTACCTTGAGACACACCATATGCAAAGTCTGAAAATAATTTTGCGGGTAAGTTAGTAATCTCATCTTGTGTAAAACACAAGTGGTTGTAGATCCCTAGCTTTTTATATAGTGAGTTAGCTGTATCTTTCGGAGTACCGCATAAGTCTTTTGGATGCCCGAATATACTGTTAATCATAAACAAAACAGTAGACTTACCAGTACCCGAATCAGAATGCACCAAGTTTATTAGCGCTCCACTTTGCCCAGTAAACCTAAGTAACGGCGAACCAAACGCACTCAATGCTGCAAACGCTTTTGCTTCCAGACCCTCTCTACCGTATAAACTCCATATCTCTTTCCACTTCTCAAAAGTCCCTGCGGTGTGTATGCGTGGTGCTATCTCTTTTGTGACATCTGACGGTGGGCTATGGTACACACCATCCGCACTTATCTCTCGATCCCCCAAAATAAACTTGCTGTCTTTGTCAGCCCAGCCAAATTGTTTCCTCATTATCTCCGCCCTTCTCTTATATTGTAAGTTTCTAGTAGCATGTGCTATGTACATCGCTACTGCCTCGGCTTTCTTTCTGCCTATAGTTATGACACCGTTTTTAGCTAGCATCGAAGCTAAATCTGCTAACTTAGACATGTAAGCACTTTCAATAACGAACTCTCGTATGCCATCAGTAGGTAGATGAACCTTAACTACAATCATGTCCCCTATCTCACGATCATACATACGCTTAACTACATACAAGTCATGCTCATATACAAGTATGGGGTCTGCATCTTCTTCGGGTGGCGTTACATATACACCACCATTTTTACCTCTAAAGTATGGATCGGGGTATTTAGGTATTACATGCGTCTCATCTTCTTCCCCATCCTCACCTTCAATAACTATAGTGTTGTCTTCCTCACTAGCTTCTTCTACTTCCTTGCCTAGTGATATGGGAGACTTAATCTTTCCCTTAAACTGACATCCCTCACAACCCCCTGGGTTTGATTTTTCAAACTCCGCACAACCATGTGGGCCTTTAATGTGCTCTATCTTTTCCTCAGTTGTAGTAGGATCGTAGTCTGGATGATCTTTCGATAGCTTGTGTATAGCCTTGTCCTTGTCACTACAAAACTTTGCTATCGATAAAGCGTTAAACCATCTAGGCTCCGTCAGGTTTGCACGGTCTTTGTACGCATTAAGCAACTGCTGACATCCATTCTCACTGACACTACGCATCATAATCTTAGTAAAACTAGATGTGTAGTTACCCATAAGGGACTTACTAAGTTCAGACATCTCCCGCTTTGGTGCGGACTCTACCCCTTCCTTTACACCTAATATGCTACGTATATCTGCTATAGATGTCGGCTCAGCCTCTTCTAATACAGTTACTTTATTAGGTGGATCATCTTTAAAATTATACGTATCCGGTACTCTAAGAATCCTTGCGGGTTCAAACACTACTGGGTCGATATAAAAGTTATGAGTCAAACAAAGATCACGTAGTCTGCGTGCAACAGGCTCCCATTCTTCTCGCGTCAACTCTTCGGTTACAGGCCAGTATGCGTGTATACCGCGCCCTGAGTTAACTACAATCGGATCAGGTAATCCTATCTTCTCGCAAAAAGCCTTGAGTGCTTCTAGTCCGGTGGCTTGGTCGATATACCCATCAGGTCTACCAGTCTCCTCACTAACTACAGCTTTAGCTTCTCCGCAATCAATATCTACCCAGAAAGATTTAAGTAAGTGGACGTTATCTTTGGTTCTATTCGCATCCGTTGCAAACTTAGCGACCCCAAAATATACATCCCAATTATCAGCAACAAAGTCCTCTACAAGTTTGTCTACCTCCTCCCTAGTTTCAACGAGGTGCTGATCTACTCTCTTCCCTTTTATACCTAATACGCAAAACCACCCAGAGGACGGCTGTACTGTATTAAGTAAGTCCATATGTTCGCTCTCTTATTTGTTTTGATTAATAAAGTTTTTTATAAGCTCTACTTGCGTAGCTCTAGGTGTAGTAACCCCCACAAACCAGTTGTAAATTGTTTGCCTACTAACACCTAGTTGAGAAGCTACCTCAGAGACAGATACACCTATTTTGATGCACTGTCTTCCAAGGCGAACTCCTAGTAGCTTACGATCAGCTTCCCTATTTAACATTACTAAACGTATGCTATAACCGTAACTCATTATTCGCTAAGCCAGTCGTCCACTACATCAGCTACATCTTTCTTAGCTTTAGGAGCAGATTCTTTTTTCTTAGCTGGGCGAACTTGTGGTTCTTCAACAGGATCATCCTCTGGTTCATCTGAACGCTCAATCTTTGGCTCTTCCTTGGGTAGCTTCTTAACGCCATCGGTTTGCGCCACAGTAATAGAGGTGTACATACTAGCTTCTGGAGTAGCTTGCGCTCGCTGCATTACTTCAAATTCTTCGTCAGTAATATGGCGAACTGGTGTAAATATAAGCTCCATTGTGTCTGCATTTGCGTCAAACGCTACGTTAGTAACGACGTTATCAATAGACTCGCCATTAGCTAGTAAGTACTTTACGTAAGACTCAAACGGATGTGAGTTATTTACACCCTTACCAAACAAAGATTTAGCAGGTATGTTAAGTTGATATACGTCACCACTAGTGTCCCCTGCTAGTAATACAGCAAGCCTACGTTGATACCTACAAGCACGACCACCGTTCTGACCAGACCCTTTAACGTTTTGAGGGCAACTTAGACATGAAGCACTTTGCTTGTCAGACGCCCCATCTTCTGGTTTGTCACCTAAGTTAGACCAACAGTTAGGTAGTGTCGCTTCCTTGTTAGGATCAAACTTTTCCTTGTAGTAAATACGTGATACTTTTTCTAATAGGTTAACTATGACTACATTGATTTCACCACGTACTGCGCTACCAATAACTTCACCATTCACTACACGTTTGAAAGTCCCGTTGGTATTAGCCTGTATACGTCTATTAGTACCACCACTAGTCTTCTGCATGAGAGACTTAGATAGCTCACTAAGCTCCCGCTTCGTACTTACTGCCGCATTTTGATCTTTAAATATTGCAACGTTACCCATGATTTCTCCTTTTGTTTATAGACTCAAATACTTCTTTAACTGTTAACGGTTTTTTACCGTCACTTGGTGGCGCTACTTTTAATGCTCTTTTTTTCTTCATGCTCGCTCCCTATCGTTTGGTTGGTTTTCTTACTGATATTTTGTACTCGCTATTTGACTGCAACCCAATCGGCAACTTGTCAGGATTCTCCTCGATAAACTGCCTCATGTTTGTTTGCTGGATACGTGGTTCTAACAAATACATAGCGTCATTATCTTTAATGAACTGATGCATATGTTCCCAATCACTAGTCCAGTATCTAGTGCTGACTCTTCGGGATACTGTCCCTTCAGATGTCTTATAGCTATCTAGATTCGATTCATTACAGAACTCCAATAACTTACTTGCAACCATATCTTGTTGCTCTTTAAGTCCGGCAATTTCTTCTTTGTACTTTAACTCTTTCTCTTTTATAGCATCGCGTATCTTTCTGTACGCGGCTACGTATTTTTCTACGTCTGTACTCATTTAAATTGCTCCCTATCTAAATAAGACCTTACCCATAAATGTTCTTTAGTAGGCACAGCACCCATCGCGTATAAGTCTGTTTCTGAATATCTAAAACCATTTTCAGAATTACTTTGCGGCCCAACATATTCGACACCACCTAGACTGGGTGCAGTATACGTCGGTACATACAATCGGCGACCTAACTTAAAACAGCGGGTATATTTTTTCTCTAACGTATCTTTTTCGGTTACGACCTTTTTAGCGTCTACCTTACGTCTCTCTTCTAGAGTCATTATTGCTTTCATACAAGCTCCTTGTGTTGTAGGAATAGATTAGTATACCAGTTAGTTTAACAATGTCAAACTATTCTTCTGATATTTCTTGTCTATATAAATCAATGATTTGGGAGTGATTCCCTATTTTGCTACGCAACATTGAATACAATCGGTTTTCAACCTCGCTCCCTTGTATATGCACAATAGTCATAGCGTTCTTTTGCCCTGGCCTATCAATACGTGCGTTAGCCTGTAGGTAAGTTTCTACGCTAGTAACTGGTGCATACCAAATGATTGTATTCGCAGCTGTTAAAGTTAAGCCGTGTGAAGCGGCTTGTGGTTGAATAATTAAAACTCTTGGATCTTCTTCGGTTTGAAATTTAGTAATTCTTTCAGACCGTTTGTTTAACGACACTGCGCCATTGATAACCGCGCAGGTAATGTTGTTCTTCTCTAACTGAGCTTTAAGTAATTCTATTGTGTGCGTGAATGGCACGAAGATAAGAACTTTGTGGGAAGACTCTTCAATTGCTTCTAGTATTACTTTAATACGGTTAGATACATCAAACTCAATAACTTCTTTCTCGTCTGAATATACTGCACCACCGGATATCTGTAGCAGTTTGTTTAAATTAGTTGCGGCGTTTACAGCGGATACTTGTTCTCCACCTGCCTCCATAACCATTAACTTCTTTAGCTTGGCGTAGTATTTCTTTTGTTGTGGAGTAAGCGGTGCATCTCGTTCTACATACGTTACGTCTGGTAAGTCTAGACACTGATCTTTCTCAAAACGTATAGCAGGTTGCAATACTTTATGCACTACGTCCTTTGCATTAGACTTAGGTATCCACTTGAACTGAGATATCTTGTACATCACCTGATCTCTAAACTGCCCAAAGTATTTTGGTGTTTTATCAGGGTTGACTAGCTTCGCTAAACCAAAAGCATCTACAGGTGATTGAGCCGCTGGAGTACCAGTAAGCATCCATAACCATTCTGGTTTAGTGGTTATACGTTTAAGTATCTTCCAACGATTGGTTTGTGGGTTCTTGTAGGCATTGGCCTCATCGACAACGATTAGATCAAAACCACCTTTCTTTATCTCGTCTTCGACTACAGCTACGCCGTCAAAGTTAATAATGACGAACTCAGACCCAGCATTAATTATTTTCTTACGTGTATCAGCTGCACCATGAGCTACACTACAACTACGGTGCATGGCAAACTTAAACAAGTCCTCTTGCCACGCAGATTTCATAATTGATAGGGGGCAAATGACTAGCACTCGCTTAATAATTCCAAGTTTCATCAAGTAGTCAGCACTCCATATAACTGATGCTGTTTTACCTGTACCTTGCTCGTTAAAACAAAAGGCTTTCTTGTTGAGTGTTAAAAATGAAGATGTATCACGTTGATGGTTGTAAGGTTGAAACTTACCTGTCCATTCGTAATCTCGTTTAATCGGTGATGGCACGTTTTGTACACGCAACTTCGCCAACTCTTGGGACTCTTGAAAGCCCCACTTAATCGCTATATTAAAAATATCCCCCTCCTGACTAATTACCTTGCTGTTTTCAATTCGCTCTGTTACTAACTCTGGACGCCTTGTGCGTATTAAAAGAGCCTTATCGTTTATTATTTCCACGCCGTTTTCGCTCCTTTGGACTAGTCTCTGATACCAAACCCTTTTTAGAGTTTCGATCAAAGCTACGATTAGCACTGGAGCTAGTAACCCTAGTACCGTCTTTGTTCGTACCACCTTTAGATATAGCCTTGTTATGTGCTACATCTTTTTTATCGCCTTTCTTTACTGACCCGTTCTTCAGGGCTTTACGTCTTGCTTTGTTACGCATTGCTCGGTTTTTCTTTTGCTCTTCAGTGCCTTGGTATGTCTCGTATTCCTTCTTATAGTTACGTTTTTTCCTCATGGCGGTGTCCCTATCTAGTGTTATGCTCACATGATATCACAGGACAGAATCTACATAGAGGGCCAGTAACTGCATTCCATACGGCACTTTGCTCAGCGTTATCTAGCCTATCTAGGCTATCTTCAAATGTATTTAAGTACTTATCCATATGTTCTCTATAATGATTTTTCTTAATTACATCCCCGCTTACTACAAATATCAGAGCAGACTTAATTGTATCTAACTGGGGGAAGTGTACAAACAACCCACCTGCAACTAAGTCTAACTGTTTAGTATCCGCGTACCTTGCATTCTTGCTTGTTTTGTAATCAATCGAGTAAGCTGTACTACCATTTATTACCACTACGTCAGCAATACCACGCCACCAAACGTCTTTACCTAAGAATTTACAGGGTTCATATCCATCACCAACCCGTTTAAGCCCCATCTTCATTTCTGTGTGTTTCTCACCCTCTTGCTTAGCTATCCGCTCTACTACCTTGCGCACGTAAGCAAACTTCTCAGGTATTTCAACACCGTCTTTTACATAGTCTTCACAGGCTTTATGTACTTCCTGCCCGTATATTGTTGCTTCGTTACCAGAATCTTTTACATCTTTTAATACTTTTAAGTGGTAATACTTCTTTGGGCATTGCTCAAACGTTTTGATAGAGGAATACGACCATGCAATTGACATACTTAACCTTGTGATTATTAACCAAAACCAGTTATATCATATATTTATGTCGTTGTGTGGTCGCAAGACGTACCTTACTTTTCCGATTCCTCAATTAGCTTCTCTAGGTAGTGCATAGCTTTCTTTAAATCCTCAACGCCGTTCTTATCCCAACATCGAGCGACATACTTAATGATATTGCCACGAAGAAAGCCTTTAAACTCCTCCTCAGACATCCACGCCTTCATAGCCTTCCAAGGCTGTAGCCCCATATTCATGTAGTGATCCCCACCCACTTGTCTTTTATGGCTTGGTGAACCTACCGAACTCTCTAAAGAATCGTAAACTGTCTTTCCATCAAAATCATCTTCCGTCATTGTTTGTTTTCCTTTTGTTTATGGCATATCAGGCCAATAATGATTGTTTTTATGGGCGTTTAAAGTTTTATCGAGTAATTGTAGGTTAGCCCATGTGTGTAATCCGCATACTTTCTTAGACCTAAGCGGTACGATATGGTCTACATGAAACCCAAACTCTCGCGCTTTTGCGTATATTAAAACCACTTTATCTCGTTCTTGTTCAAACCACTTAGGAGTAGCTTTTATTTTTTGCGCTTTTCTTTTGGCGTTATTGGCGTAATATGCCTTTTTGTGCTCCTCATAGTATTTTCTAGACCTAGTTAGCACGTATTTTTTGTTTTCCTCGTAGTATTTTTTTTCTCTCGCTTTTATTTTCTCTTTGTTTTTCTCTCGATATTTTTCCCCCCTTGCTTTTATTTCCTCTTTGTTTTTCTCTCGATATTTTTCCCCCCTTGCTTTTATTTTCTCTTTGTTTTTCTCTAAGTACTTTTTTAGTTTCTTTTTGTTTTTCTCTCGGTATTTTTTGCCCCACTCTCTCTTGTATTCTTTAATTTTCTCTTTGTTTTTCTCTCGGTATTTTTTGTCCCTTTCTCTCTTGCGTTCTTTGCGTTCCTCCTCGGTCATAATAACTGCCCCCCTGATTTAAGTAAGTCTCCTCCGAATACGTGCGTACCTGTATGGTCTAACTTAATGCTTGGATGTGCGTATATTTTCCCGCCATGTTTTCGCCACAACTCGCAGAAGTGGTAGTCC
>WLWG01001680.1_pt1 | contig 19129 bp, 9 predicted proteins | sample 6712871 | NCBI WGS metagenome assembly WLWG01 (sample SAMN12718693, study PRJNA515312) | sponge metagenome | isolation source: marine sponge | host: Mycale hentscheli | place: New Zealand: South Island, Marlborough, Capsize Point | collected 2003-05-01
TATATACTAACTCAAATAGCGCTTTTCCAAGTCAAGTAGTAAGCGATGCTGAAAAAGCAAGTTTGGAATACGGCAGCCAAGTTGCTATGGCTATTGAATATGAGTGGTTTAAATCAGGTAGAACTAACGGTAATAGATACTTAACTAACTGGAATAACTTTAACACACTAAGACTATACGCTCGTGGAGAGCAGCCTATACAAAAATATAAAGATGAATTATCTATTAATGGTGATTTGTCTTATCTTAATTTAGACTGGAAGCCAGTTCCTATATTGTCTAAGTTTGTAGATATAGTAGTTAACGGTATATCACAAAGAGCTTATGAAATAAAAGCATACGCGCAAGATCCTAGTTCTGTTCAAAAAAGAACTTCTTACGCTTCTAAAATATATGAAGACATGCTTGCTAAGGATTATATAGAAAATATAAAGCAAGTTCTTGGTATTGATTTATATCAAACACTAAACACTGATTTAATACCAGAAACTCAAGAAGAGCTAGAACTTCACATGCAACTTAGTTATAAGCAGGCAGTAGAAATAGCAGAAGAAGAAGCCATAACAACTGTGTTTGCTCAAAACAAATATGATCTTGTTAGAAGAAGATTAAACATGGATTTAACCGTATGCGGTATTGCTGCTAGCAAAACAAATTTTAATACAGCTAATGGTATTACTGTTGACTATGTAGATCCAGCATATATGGTTTATTCATATACAGAAGATCCTAATTTTCAAGACATATACTACGTAGGTGAAGTTAAATCTATAACAATACCAGAGCTTAAAAAAGAATTTCCAAACATATCTAATGAAGAGCTTGAGCGTATACAAAAAATGCCAGGCAATAGACAATATGTAACAGGTTTTAGCGGATACGACGAAAACACCGTACAGGTTTTGTATTTTGATTACAAAACATATCATAACCAAGTATTTAAAATAAAACAAACAGATCAAGGATTATTAAAAGCTATTGAAAAGCCAGATACATTTAATCCACCTGAAAGTGAAATGTTTGAAAGAGTTTCAAGGTCTATAGAAGTTTTATATACTGGAGCTAAAGTACTAGGTACAGATACAATGCTTAAGTGGGAAATGGCAGAAAACATGTCAAGACCTTACGCTGATACCACTAAAGTAGAAATGAATTATGCTATATGTGCGCCAAGAATGTACAAAGGAAGAATTGATTCTTTAGTTAGTAAATGCATTGGCTTTGCTGATATGATACAATTAACCCATTTAAAGCTTCAACAAGTTTTATCTAGAATAGTACCTGATGGTATTTATTTAGACATGGACGGCTTAGCAGAAGTTGATTTAGGTAATGGAACAAACTATAATCCAGCCGAAGCATTAAACATGTATTTTCAAACTGGTAGTATTGTTGGTAGATCTCTTACTCAGGATGGTGAAGTAAATAGAGGAAAAGTACCTATACAAGAATTACAAAGTAGCAATGGCGGCGCTAAAATATCTAGTTTAATTAACACTTATCAGTATTACTTACAAATGATACGCGATGTAACAGGTTTAAATGAAGCTAGAGATGGTAGCCTACCAGATAGAAACACTCTTATAGGATTGCAAAAACTAGCAGCTAGCGCTTCTAACACAGCTACTAAACACATTAACCAGTCTAGTCTTTATATAACTCTTAAAATAGCAGAAAATATTTCACTAAAAATAGCAGATGCTTTAGAATTTCCTTTAACAGCTGAATCTCTTAAAAATTCAATATCTTCGTTTAACACAAAGACTTTAGAGCAAATAAGCGCTCTAAACTTACATGACTTTGGTATATTTTTAGAATTAGAACCAGACGAAGAAGAACAAGCTAAGCTTGAGCAAAACATACAAGTTGCTTTGCAAAATAATGGTATTGATTTAGACGATGCTATTGATGTAAGACAAATAAAAAATCTTAAACTTGCTAATCAAATGCTTAAAATTAAACGTAAGCGCAAGCAAAAGCAAGACATGGAGATTCAACAGTCTAACATACAGGCTCAAGCAGCAGCTCAAGCTGAAACAGCTGAAAAAACAGCTATGGCTGAAGTTCAAAAGCAAGAGGCAATATCAGGATCTAAAGTTCAATACGAGCAAGCTAGAACTGAAATGGAGATTAAAAAAATGGAAGTACAGTCTCAGCTTGATCAACAAAAAATGCAAATGCAGCATCAGTTTGATATGCAGTTGAAAAAAGCGGAACTACAGACTCAAGAGCAAAAAGAACAAGAAAAAGAAAATAGAAAAGATAAGCGTATAAAAATGGAAGGTACGCAGCAAAGTGAAATGATAAGCCAAAGAAAAAACGACGGTATACCCATAAACTTTGAACAACAATCGGAGCAAGGCGCACAAGCGTTTATGTAATCCATATTAATTATTTAATTATATTATATTATGTCAGAACAAACACAAGAAGCTGTAAAGCAAGAGGGTGATTTTAAGATAAAAAAGAAAACACCTAAAAAATTTAACGAAACAAAAGATAACATTACAAAAGTAAATGTTAATCCAAAAGAACCTTTAGTAGAGCTAGAAAGCAACGTAACTAAAGTAGAAATAAAAAAAGAAGACGATGCCATTCAAATCGGAGAAACAGAGAAGGTATCTGTGGAAGAACCATCCGGAGATAGCGCAAAGGTGGGAGAACCTGTACAAGAGTCCAACAAGGATGTTGAAGGGTTTTCTGCGATCCAAGAAATAACTGAAGAAGAAGTAGTAACTGAATCTGAAGTTAAAGAAGCTATAAGAGATGAAAAAGTATTAGGCAAACCATTGCCGGAGAATATTGAAAAGCTAGTTTCATTTATGGAAGAAACTGGTGGGACAATAGAAGATTATACTCGTTTAAATGCTGATTACAGTAACATAGACGATAAAACTCTTATTAAAGAGTATTACAAAAAAAATAAACCTTATTTAGATTCTGAAGATCTTGATCTTTTATTAGAAGATTTTGAGTATGATGAAGACATAGATGAGGAAAAAGATGTAAGAAAAAAGAAACTTGCATTTAAAGAAGAAGTTGCAAAAGCCAAAAACTTTTTAGAAGAGACCAAGAGTAAGTATTACGACGAGATCAAGTTGAGACCGGGCGTTACTCAAGAGCAACAGAAAGCTATGGATTTTTTCAATAGATACAACAAGCAACAAGAACAAGCTGAGCAACAGCATCAATTGTTTAAAGATAATACAAAAAAACTTTTTAGCAATGATTTCAAAGGTTTTGATATCAGCGTTGGTGAAAAGAAATATAAGTATAATATTCAAAACAAAGATAAAGTTGCAGAAAACCAGTCTAATATAACAAACCTCGTTGGGAAGTTCCTAGACGAATCTGGTAATGTTAAAGATGTTAATGGTTATCATAAAGCTATGTATGCTGCTGAAAATGTAGATAAGATTGCCTCTCATTTTTATGAGCAAGGAAAAGCAGATGCTGTAAAAGAAGTTATAAATAAATCTAAAAACCTTACTGACACTAAAGCTAGGACTAGTCAAGGAGATGTGTTTATTGACGGATTTAAAGTTAAAGCAATTTCAGGTGCTGATTCTACAAAACTTAAAATAAAAACTAGAAAATTTAACTAAAAAAATTAAACAATTATGAGTTTAACTCCTCAATTTGGTAGTTTAATCCCTTCATCAACACAAGAGATTTTAAACAGTAACTACCTACAATTTAACGGCGGCGCTGCTGCTGGACCAGGTGCTGGTGGTGATTCGTTCGCTCAACAGTATTTACCTGAAGTTTATGAGCAAGAAGTAGAGCGTTATGGAAACAGAACGTTATCTGGATTCTTAAGAATGGTTGGCGCTGAAATGCCAATGACATCTGATCAAGTAATTTGGTCTGAGCAAAATAGATTACATATTTCTTATGAAAATGTTTTAACTGGAGCTGCTGGAGCAACAGCTAATCAGCTTACTATTCCAGTTGGAGCAGGCATAACAAATGTAATTTCATTAAATGACACTATTGTTATACTTGATCCTGCTTCTGGAGCTGAAGAAAAAGCTTTAGTAACTGCATCAAATACAGCAACAGGTGTTCTTACTGCAATACCTTACGCGCCTGTAGCGCAAACACTAGTTGCTACTTTTGGAGCTGCTAATGCTGGATTAAAAATATTTGTATATGGTTCTGATTACTCTAAAGGTTCTCAAATCTTAACAAATACTGCCGGTGCGGGTATTCAAGCTGCTGACACTAGGGTTTCAGTTGAACCTACTTTTACGCAATATTCTAATTCACCAATTATTCTAAGAAGCCAGTACGTAGTATCTGGATCTGACATGGCTCAAATTGGATGGGTTGAAGTTGCAACTGAAGACGGAACTTCTGGATACTTATGGTATTTAAAAGCTGAATCTGAAACTCGTTTACGTTTTGAAGATTACTTAGAAATGTCAATGGTTGAAGCTGAGTATAATCAAATCGCTGGAACTATAGGTACAAACCCAGGATCTGAAGGTTTATTTGCCGCTATTCAATCTCGTGGTAACGTAGAAGTAGGATTTACCGCTGCTGCTGGACTAGATGAGTTTGATGCTATTTTGAAAAATTTAGATACTCAAGGCGCTATTGAAGAAAACATGCTTTTCTTGCAAAGACAAACAGCTCTTGATTTTGATGATATGCTAGCTGCAATCTCTGGTGGAACTGCCGGTGGTACTGCTTTTGGTTTATTTGAAAACTCTGAGGAAATGGCATTAAATCTTGGATTTAGTGGTTTCCGTAGAGGATCTTATGATTTCTATAAAACTGATTGGAAATATTTGAACGACGCTTCTACTCGTGGAGGTATTAATGGTATTAACTCTATTGAAGGAGTATTAGTACCTGCTGGAACTTCAACTGTTTATGATCAAGTTTTAGGAACTAACATCCGTAGACCTTTCTTGCACGTACGATACAGAGCTTCACAAAGTGATGATCGTCGCATGAAGTCTTGGTTGACTGGTTCTGCTGGTGGTGCATTTACATCTACATTGGATGCTATGGAAGTAAACTTCCTATCTGAAAGATGTTTAGTAACACAAGCTGCTAACAACTTTGTATTATTCAAAGGAATCTAATAATGATTCAAAATTAATAATATCCCCGTCTTCGGGCGGGGTATTATTTTTATAACTATTTAATTTTATTATATTATGGCTAAAAAAGCTACAGCAGAAACTGTTGAGGTTGCACCTCAAGAGGTTGCGGTAAAATCCGCTCCTAAACCCACAAAACCAACGTGGGAAATTAAAGATAGAGTTTATTATTTAACAGGAAGAAAATCTCCTTTAACTCTTACAATTCCAGGTAAGCATACTAGAAAACACGCTTTACTTTATTTTGATGAAAAAACAGGTAAACAAAGAGAAATTAGATATGCAACAAATCAAGATTCACCGCTTGTAGATGAACAAAAAGGTGAATGTACAATGGGGCATATTAGATTTTATGATGGAACTTTAAAAGTTCCAAAAGAAAAGCAAAACTTACAAAAGCTTTTATCTTTATATCACCCTTTAAAAGGTAAACTATATGAAGAATTTAGTGCTAAAGAAGAGGCTGTTGATCAATTAGAGGTATTAGATCTTCAGATTGACGCTATGAACGCTGCTAGAGATATTGATATCGATCAAGCGGAAGCTATTCTTAGAGTAGAAATAGGTTCAAAAGTTAACTCTATGAGTTCTAAAGAAATTAAAAGAGATTTACTTTTATTTGCTAGAACAAACCCTGAATTATTTATTAGCCTAGCTAATGATGATAATGTAGTTCTTAGAAATTTAGCCATTAGAGCTAGTGAGGCTGGTATTATTAATTTATCAGGTGATCAAAGAACATTTACTTGGGGATCAAACGGTAGAAAATTAATGAACGTACCTTTTGACGAAAACCCTTACTCAGCATTTGCTGCTTTCTTGAAAACAGATGAAGGCGTTGAGATCTATAAATCTATAGATAAAAAACTATAAAAACAAGTGATACTAATATAGGCGGTTTCGGCCGCCTTTATAGTATAATAAAAAATTAATAATGGCGGTAAATATAAACACAGTATATCAAACAGTCTTGTATATTTTAAACAAAGAGCAAAGAGGTTATATTCCACCAGCTGAATTTAATAGTTTAGCAGCACAAGTACAAGACGAAATATTTCAATCATACTTTCCTGATGGTAATCAAGTAAATAGACTAAATCAAAACAATACACAAAACGATACAGAGTTTTTTAACATGTTTAAAGATATCAGTTATAAACTATATCCTTTTGAAATAGAAATTCCTTTTTCTTATAACGCTATTCCTGATGGATGGATTTATATTAACACCGGTAATTTGTATAAAATTGGTAATATTACAGCTACATACAATAGAGCAAACGTAGGTCCAATTCAATTGCAAAATATAACACAATCTGAATGGCTAGGTGGAGCTTCAATAAATCCAATAGTGCAATTGACTTCTAAGAGTGATTATAATAAAATAATAAGATCTAAATTAACTGCTCCAACACAGCAATATCCCATTTGCTATACTACTCAAGTTTCAAACACTGTTGGATTAAACGCTTATACCGGTTCACTTTTAATTAAAGTTTTTCCAAAACCCGACTCATTAAATGTAAACTGTTTATTAACACCATCTAGACCTCAATGGAATTTTACAGTAGGTTCTTTAGGTCAATACATATATAGCGGATCTTCTGTTGATTTTCAATTAGATATTTCTGAAAAAACAAATATAATAACAAATATATTGAAATACGCTGGAGTTATAGTAAATGATCCTACAGTAATACAAGTAGCAGAACAAGAAGCTAAATCTGTAGAAATTAATACAAAATCTTAAAAAATGAGTTATACAGCAAGCGGAAGTAGTTTAACAACAGAAACAAATCAGCAGTACTATCAAGGCGCTCAAGTGTTCTTTTCTAACGCAAATCCACCTACTCCAAATGAACAAGTGTTTACTACTACGTTTAATACTGATTTAATATATGGAGATCATGATCCTACTAATGTAAAGTACGCGCTAAATAATTTTAAATTATATACTAGCGCTACTGGTTTACCAGGTTCTTTTACGGAATACACAGCGGCTTACACTGTTCTTAATAACGCTATAACATTAACAGGATTAGCTGCTTCAACATATGTTGTCGTGCAGTTAAAAACATTAGACGGTGGTAATTATGGTAATCAAGATGCTATTGGAACTACTGTAGAAGACAACTACGGAGGTTACGAATATTTAAGTTTAGGTGATATTTGTGATAACTTTATGGTGGGTTATGTTGGTGATGGAAAAATACTACAAAACGCTAAAAAATCTGATGTATTGTTTTTTGCTAAAAGATCTTTACAAGAATTTAGCTACGATACTTTAAAATGTATATATTCGCAAGAGCTTAATGTACCTCCAAGCTTAAGTTTACCACTACCTCAAGACTATGTAAACTATGTTAGAGTTTCTTGGATAGATCAGCTTGGTGTAAAAAGAATTATATATCCAACAAACAATCTTACAACAAGCCCTTACAGTAACCCCATACAAGACAACACAGGAGTTCCAACTCAAGATAACTTTGGACAAACACTTGAAGGAGATTCTATAACAGAAGATAGATGGAAAACAGCCAACGATACAGTAATAAGTCAAACGTTTTTTAATAATATAGATGACTATGCTTATTGGGCTAATTATTATGGATTTGATAATAGCATTTTCTACGGTCAACAATATGGTTTAGAACCTCAATACTCACAAGTAAATGGCTGGTTTAACATGAATGAAAGAGAAGGCAAGATAAGTTTTTCTAGTAGTTTAGTTGGTAAGTTAATAGTCTTAGAATACATATCTGATGGTCTTTCTAGTAATGGCAGTAGTAAAATACCTAAAATGGCAGAAGACGCTCTTTATGCATCTATACTATATAACATAGTATCTACAAGATCTGGCCAACAAGAGTACACTGTTCAAAGATTAAAAAGAGATAGATCAGCTAAGCTTAGAAATGCTAAAATAAGATTATCAAACATAAAACTAGACGAAATAGTTCAAGTAATGAGGGGTAAATCTAAATGGATAAAACACTAAAATTTAATGGCTAAAGCTCAAAATACTTTTTTAAAGTCCAAGATGAATAAAGACTTGGACGCTCGTATACTACCAAATGGTGAATATAGAGATGCTGTAAATGTTCAAATAAGTAAATCAGAAGGAGCACAAGTAGGTAATTTAGAAAATGTTTTAGGAAATACTTCGGTTCTAAACATTCAAACAGTAACAAATACAACAAACTTAATTTGTATAGGAACTTTTGCTGATGAAATAAATAGTACTGTTTATTTATTTTTAACTGACTATACCGATACTACACCTGATCAACCAAACTACAGTCCAACAAATGAATCTTGTATAATATCTCACAATGTTCTTTCTGGTTCTTCTGTTGTTTTAGTCCAAGGCAGTTTTTTAAATTTTTCGACTACTAATTTAATTACAGGTATAAACATATTAGAAACATTATTATTTTTTACAGACAATAGGAATCAACCTAGAGTTATAGATGTTTCTTTAGCTAATCCAAACAATCTATCACAACCAATATATTATTCTAGTGAAGACTCTATATCAGTAGCTAAATATAATCCTTATCAAACTATAGAGCTTTGGCAAGAAAGTATTTTAGGTCAAAGCGCCTCAGTGCCTTACGAAACTACTATGAAAGATGTTAGTAGTAAATTTCTTCCAAATGGTGGATTAGGTACAAGACTAGGACCTTACACTGGATCCGCGAGTATATTGTTAGACGCAGGAACAGTAACTGGAGATATATTAAATCCATCAAACCCATCAGGAGGTTTTACTAGAGTAGGTTATATAACTTCTTCAGGTGGGGATATAGTTATTATAAGCGGAGCAACTGTAGCCTCTACCTCTTATAATTCTAGCGCAAATAAGTGGACAATAAATATAAGTGGTGGTAGTTTTCCTAGCATACCTAGCAACGAAACATATCAAATAATAATAAATCCTAACCCATATTATGATTCTGCTTTTTCAGGTGATCCTGATTATTTAGAAGATAAATTTGTTAGGTTTAGTTACAGATATAGATTTGAAGACAATACTTATTCTATATTTGCTCCATTTACACAAGTAGCTTTTATACCTAAGCAAGATGGTTATTTTATGTATGTAGATCAAGCAGGTGTTCAAGATGTTGATGATGAATCAGAAACATATAGAAGTACAGTAGTTTATTTTGTAGAAAATAAAGTTAATAGTATAGATCTTAGAATACCATTACCGTATTTTAATTATGATCTGCAAAATGCTTTAAAAGTATCTCAAATTGATATTCTTTACAAAGAATCTGATGGTTTAAGCGTTAAAGTAATTGAAGCAATACCTATTAGCGAAATAACTACATCTTCTGGTATATGCTTAGCAGCTGGCGCTCAAACAGTTTCAGCAGGCAGCGCAATAAATATAGACAATATAAGAGGAGGTATAAACGTAGGATCTAGAGTTATAGGCTCAGGAGTTCCTAATAATACTTTTGTAACAAGTTTTACACCTACAGATCCTAGTAATCCTGTAGCTGGAGTATTGATTGTAGATCAAAACGTTGTTTTAGCAGATAATGATTTTATGACTGTTGGAGATATTAGTTATTTTGAATATAACTATAAATCTAGCAAACCTACTAAAACATTACCTGAATCTGAACTAATAAGAGTATATGATAAAGTTCCAGTAAAAGCTTTAGCTCAAGAGGTGGCTGGTAATAGAGTAATATATGGTAACTTTATAAACAAAAATAATCCACCTGATTTCATAAACTATAATGTAGCGTGTACACCTAAATCTGACTTTACTTTAAACGAAGCTACTGTTGCGTATAGTGGTGGAGCTGCTACGTATTCTGCTGGAAGTACTATAGCTGTCAACGTAAGTAAAGCTCCTGAAGGGTTTTTCGCAGGCATGATAATTACTTGTAACGCGGCTGGAGCTATAATACCTAATGGAACTCTTTTAACTAGCACTAGTAATAACGGTGCTGGTTCTGCAAATATAACATTAGATCAAAATATAACTCTACCCAGCGGATCTGTTGTTTTAATTTTTGAGCCAGGTGGTAATGTAGAAACTACAACTAGTATTATAGAATACCCTAATAGCTCTGTTAAAACAAATAGAAATTATCAAGTAGGTTTTGTACTTTCAGATAGATACGGTAGACAGTCTAGTGTTATACTGTCAAACAATAAAGAAACAATAACAGTAGGTGGTATTTCATATTCTGGATCTACTTTGTATTCTCCTTATATAGATAATATTGATAAAGATCAATGGCCTGGTAATTCTATAAAGTTATTAGTTAATGAACTTATAGCTCCAGATAATTCGTATAATGGAAATATTAATAGTTCTTCTTATAATCCTTTAGGATGGTATTCTTATAAAGTTGTTGTTAAACAAACAGAGCAAGATTATTATAATGTGTATTTACCAGGTGTTATGGCTGGCTATCCCGAAGATAATATAATTGAACTTGGAAAAACATCTCATGCTGTTTTAATAAACGATAATATTAATAAAGTTCCTAGAGACTTAAGCGAAGTAGGTCCTGATCAAAAACAATTTAGAAGTTCTGTTCAGTTATTTGGTAGAGTAGAAAACACAAATATAGCTATAAGCACAAATACAGGTGCTAGCAATGAACAGTATTATCCTGAAAGAAGTTCAGACACTGTAAGCTCTATAGCTACGGCTAAAGATCTTTTTGAATATGATGCATCTAGCCCACCTCAACCTAATTACTTTCCACAGTTTTATTCCATAGATTCAAATCCTTTAATAGCTAGAATAAGTACTGAAAAACAAATAGGTCAAATATCTACTACTAACTACGCTCCAGCTTCAGCAACTACCCAAGCCCTTACTGATGATGATAATGTTATTCCTATAACTGGTATAGTTGGAACAATAAATTTTGGATCTTCAGGAGATTTAGTTTCTGGAGCAGGTTTACCTGAAGGTGTTTTTGTTTTTAATTTTACTGCTGCAGCTGGTGCTTCACCTGCTGAAATACAATTAAAATTAGGTAATGATTTTTTTAATGCTAGCGTTGCTTTAGGCGAAGTTTTAACTTTTACTCCATGTGCTAATCCTAGCACAAATCCAACTCCAAAACACCCTGGTATACAGTATTTAGCTGTTTACGAAACAGAGCCTGTAGAAAGTTTATTAGATATATACTGGGAGACATCTACATCTGGTTTAATATCTGATTTAAATTCTGCTGTTTTAAATAATCAATCTACGCCTGCTGCAGCCAATATTTCAGGGTGGAATGCAGACACTTTTGATGAAGGATTATCAGCGCAGTCTAATATACTAGCACAACCTTTTTCTTTAGTAAACGACTTTGGGCTTGCGATAACATTAGATCCGAGCAGCGGAGATTATTTACAGTTATTAGGAGTGCTAAACGGACAAGGTACTAATGTTGCAAATTTTAATCAAGATCCATCATTTCCACTTCCTTTGTATTTTGAATTAGTTGACACTAGTTCTGGAACAACAGGCGTTGGCCCTTGGCAAATTAGAACAACAGACTCAAACGATATTGCAAATAATTTTTATGATAATATTTTCTTCATGATGAATGAGGAAAACAGTTTTACTAATCGTCTTAGGAATTTTACATTTCACTTTAGAATACAAATAGATGGCCAAGTAAGTGATTTATTTGAACAAGCTAATTTAAGCAATGTCAAGCCGTTGTTTACAAAAATAACTCAAGGTTCTACTACGACAATACCAGGATCTCCATTAACGCCTCCTTCCATACCTTTATTTCCAGATATTATTAGTGCTGAAGCTAATAGAGATTCAGAAGAAATTGCTATTATAGAATTTAAAAACGGAGCTAATAATCCAACATTAGCTGTTCCTACTCCTGATTTTTTACCAGGAGGAGATATTACTATAATAGGTAATGAGCAGTTATTTCCAGGAACTAATATATTGAAAGCAAAAATAGGTAGTAATGACAATTCTGCTGAAGATGCTTTTTTACAAGGAGAACCTATATTTAAAGTTCAATTATTTTTAACGTCTATAGGATCTATACCTGCTATATCAGCTAAACTTATTAATGACCAGCATGATAATCCTTTTTTACAAGCTTTAGTTTATTACGTTACAATAAGAATCCAAGATGCTGGTGATTTTCAAGATATAGTTTTTGAAGTAGACATGAGTCTAGATTTTCCTAAAGATATAATAAAAAACCAAAGCATGTCTGCTCATAGCTGGGGATTTCCTTATCAAGTAGCCGCATACCCCGACATACCAGCGCTCGTTGGAAATGGAGTGTGGACTTCTATGGCCGGACATCCATACACTATTATAAATACAACCGCGGGTGGTATATCTGGATTACTGCCTGCTCAACAAGGTTATTTTGCTTATGCAGCTGGGTTTTTTAATAATAGTTTTCCTCATGACACCGCGTCTAATAACACTATGACTAGAAACAGCGTTTCTCTTTGCCAATACTCCGGAGTACCAGAAGATTTACCTTTTGGAGCACCACCTATAGTTTTACCTTGGGATCAACCTAATGATCAAAATCATAAAATAATAAAAGATACAGATCCTACTATTGTTAATTTTGGCAGCGGATCCAATACAGTGCCTATACAGGTTTACAGCATTTGTCAAGTTACTAATGTTGAAACTATATCTGCTATAGCCTATGGTGGAGGTAGAACTGTTTTAACTGTTAATGTTACTTCTGGTAATTTTCCATATGCTAGCATGTCTATAGCTAAAGGAACAACTTCAATACCAACTCCTTACGCAACTTGGCTAGGTAACAGTCCCGCCGGCTCGCCTGGAGGTCCTGTAAATGGATTTCAACAAGTAGCAGAAAGTGACATAGCCACTGGAAAAGTCACAATGCTAGGAAGAGTAACAGGTGGTGGTTCTTCTGCAGGAACACCTCCTATAAACGTGCAAGTTGGAGATACTGTTTATTTTTTTAGAGGACAAGCTGTATTTTATGAAGACCAAAATTATGGTAACGCATCTTGGTGGAATAATCCTAGTGGTAATCCAGTTTATGGAAGCCCTTGGTATTTTTCACAAGATTTAAATAAACTTAAAAAAATGTTAGAATATTCTGCTTGGGGACCTATTTGCACTTTACCTATAACAGGAAGTGGTTACCCACCTTTTGACAACCCTTTTACTCATGTTTGTCCTACTCAAACCGAAGGCCAACTACCTGAAACATATGCTGGAATAGAATGTGAAGTACAAGATTATAGTAATTTAAATTTTGAAATAATATAAAAGTAATTTATATTTAAAATAAGTAATAATTAAATATGGCAGGCGCAGTAATAGAAGTTAAATATTTTAACACATTTATACTTAAAAAAGTAAATGTAGGTGATAAACAAGTTTGGAATGGCTCTTTTGGTATACCAGGAGGCACAAACGGTATTGGTGGTTATCCTACTTTTGGCTCTGGTGTTGGTGGTGATTACAGCTGGGCTATTGAAGAATCTAGAATAAGAGGTGGATATAACAATACAACTGTAGATTTTGGGGCAAAAGCCTATATCGTAGAAGAAGAACCTCAAGGTACTAGAAGATTTAACACTCTTATATACTCTGGTATATTTAATTCTAGAACTGGTATAAACCAAACAAATGTTTTTTCTGTAGGTGAAGATATTACTAAATCTACAGATCCAGCTAATGGTTCTATACAAAAGCTTTATGCGGAAGACACTAATTTAAATATATTTCAAGAATTAAAAGTAAGTAGAGCTTTAATAGACAAAGATGCTATATACGCCGCTGAAGGTGGAGGAACTGTTACTGCTAGTAATTTAGTAATTGGTGTTATACAACCATATGCAGGTAAATTTGGTATATCTCAAAATCCAGAAAGTTTTGCTACATATGGTTATAGAAAGTATTTTGCAGATCAAAACAATAATGCAATTCTAAGATTATCTAGAGACGGTATTGAAGAAATATCTTCTTATGGAATGAAAGATTTTTTCAGAGACAGACTAAGTGGTGTAAATACTTTTTCTAATATTGGTAAAATAATAGGAGCTTATGACATACGTAATGATGACTATTTATTATCTTTACAAAACAATCTGTTTTATAACACTTTAAACTTTGATGAAAAAGCAAAAGGATGGGTTAGCTTTTTTAGTTATTCTCCAGATCAAGCTTTTAGTTTAAGAAATAACTTTTACACAGTAAAAACAATAGGAGGACAAGCTCAAACAAACGGAGCTGTTACAGGTTCTACTAATTTAGTAATAGATAATGTTCAAAACTTTATCCAAGCAGGATCTATAGTTACAACTTTAGGTTCTGGAATACCTGCAAATACAACTGTAGTAAGCTTTAACGCGACAACAGGTGCTTTAGTTTTAAGTGCCGCTGTTACGCTTGCAAACAATATAACATTAACATTTAGCGGCGTTGCGCAGCTATGGAGGCATTACGATGAACTAGTTAATAGAAATAACTTTTACGGACAAAATAATAGAAGTAGTATAACTTTTGTTTTTAATCCTAACCCTGTTAAATCTAAAACTTTTAAAACAATAGCTTATGAAGGAAGCAGCGGATGGGAAGTAAGTTCATTTGTTTCAGATCCTACTGGATCAAACAGAACTTCTTCAAACACCTTTACAACAAGTAACGATTCTACTTTTAGAGTTAGAAGTTACGATGAAGGAGAATATGCTATAATAAACACTCAAGCAACAGGCTTAGCAGCATCGACCAATACTACAGTTTTATTAAATACATCTACAATTAATGGTCAAATATTAGCCGGCGCAGACGTTAGTGGCGTAGGTGTAATTCCAGGAACTCAAGTAGTTTCATATGTTTCTACATCAGGTTTATTAACTGTAAATCAAAACTTAAATATAGCAACAGGAGCAATTTTAAGTTTTTCTAGTGGAGTTCCTCAATCGCAATATTTAGCTGTTTTTGGAACAACCAACCCAGCGGAACAAAAATACTATGCAGGCTTTAATAGAAAAGAAAATAAATATGTAGCTAATTTGTTTAATAACACTCAAGCTATGCCAGATGAAGTTCATTTTGGAGAGCAAATAAGTGGTATAAAAGGTTTTTATGCTACTGTAAAACTAAGCACAGATACTACAACAGATTTTGGTGGAGAGAAGAATTTATTTGTAGCAGAATCAGAATATATAATGAACAATGGATATTAATAAAAAAAAATAATATGGCACTACCCGCAATAATAGGAATGGGATTTTCATTAGCTGGAGGAATCTTTGGCGCTAGTGCAGCTAAAAGCGCGGCTAGACAAGCAGCTAGAGAAAAAAGCAGACTTCAAGCTAAATTATCAATGTTAGAAAATACGCGTCAAGAAATTATAAATCCTTATGACGCAGTTGAAGATACTTCTAATCTTATAACTAATCCTTTTGCAAACTTAGGAGTAGCTACAAAAGCAGCTGAAATAAAAATAGAAGAAGCTGATCTTGCTTTAGCTAGCACGCTAGATACTCTTAGAGCCACTGGAGCGTCTGCAGGTGGAGCAACAGCCCTTGCTCAAGCAGCATTAAGAAGCAAAAAAGGTGTAGCTGCTAGCATAGAACAACAAGAGTCTCAAAACGAAAAAATGAGAGCTCAAGGCGAGCAGCAAAGACAGCAGCAATTAAGAGCAGAACAAATGAGATTACAGCAAGCTGAAGTAGCTGGTGAACAATTTATGTTTAGTACAAGAGAGCAGAGACAGATGCAGGAGTTAGATAGAACGGCGGCTTTATTAGGCGCGGCAACACAGGCAAATGCTCAAGCTAGAGCTGATCAAACACAAGCTATAACAGGCATGTTTGGTAGTTTAGCACAATTAGCACCGAGTGCATTTGGTAAAACAAGTTAATATGGAAAATAAAAATATAACTACAAATTTACTTCTTAAGCAAATAAATCAAAGTAATGCTATAGCATACAATAATGATTATTTAGCTCAAAGCTCTGATTATAATTTTAAAATATTAGAGGTTGCCTATGCTGATACAGCTAGAAAATATGCTGCAATAAAAATGGATATAAAAAATAATAATTGCACAACTGGTAATTGTTATTATGAAAATCAAAAACTAAAGCAACTAGAAGAAGCTCCTCAAGTTTCTATTAATTTTATTCAAAACATTTTAGGTGAACTAGCTGTTACAGACACACCTAATTATGATGTAAATAATGATTATAGATATTTAGTTGCAAACTCTATATTTACATCTAAACCTGGCTTTTCTAAAACAGATGGTTATAAGTTAGATTTATTTTTAAACGATGATGGTACACAAACTATAGTATTTGATGGGCCTATGTTTGAAAAAGAATTAGTTATAAATAGTGCTGCATTAGAATCTATTTTAGAAGCAGATACGTTTTTAGTTACACCTACCCCAGGTATTGAAGCAGAAATGGTAGAACTTTTAGCTCAAGTAGGTATATTTAACTTAGAAGATGTTTTAGAAAATGGTACTTTATCTCCTAATGCTAGAATATCAGAAGAATTTATAATGAAAAATTCAGATGGTTATTTTGATTATGAAATAATAGACATAGGTGGTGGTAAAGGTAGAAATATACTTAAATTTGATATGGATAAAATCGAGCGTAAAGTAGCGCCTTTTATCAATGCTGAAGTTGCTGGTTTATTAAGTTCTGAGCAACAAGCAGTTGCAGCGTGGAATGTTTATATTGCTAAAGGATCTACACCTGAAGAAGATGATCAAATGGTACAAAATGCTAATGCGGCTTCAGATAGTTGGAGTTATGAAAAAGATTTACCATTATCACAAGATAAAAAAGTTTTATTTGAAAGTAAATATAAAGATTACTTTATGAATAATTATTTAAAGCAATTTATTACTAATCAATTACCTACAGTTACACAAGACGCTGCTGTTTTTGATTTAGAAGAAGCTAAAAAAGCTAAAGCTCAAAAGTTTATTGACGATAACCAATTATAAATTTAATTAAATGCTGTTAATAGAAAAAGTACAGGAATTACAAGCAATTCAACCTCCTCTTGATTCTACAGAAATTAAAAGAAGAATAGAAGAGTGGAAATCATCTACTAGTTATAAAGCTCCAGAAGAAATGGAGGTTAAAGAAACAACTGAAGTAGTAAAAGAGGGAAATTCACCTGCTGTTGCGGAGACGGATACGACTGTAACAGCGGAAACAAACGAAGTATCCGATCCTTCAGACTCTGGAGATGGAGAGTTAGCATCTCAAGAAATTAAACCTGGTGAGTTCCAGGCAGGCATGACTGATGAGCAGTTAGATGCTACTAGAAATTATCAAAAACAATATGAAAACGTAGCTAAAACCAACGAAGTATATTCACCAGAAAATGATAATTACGAATATAAGTTTTCTGTAAATGATCAAGGTGGTTTAGATTATTTAACTAGAAAAAAAGGTGAAGAAGATTTTATAAAAGCTAGTGATATTGCCGAGTTTTCAATAGCAAACACTTTTGGTCATTTAAATGAAGATCAGAAAAAAGAATTTGAAGCATATCAGGAACAATTAAAAAAGATTCAAGAAGAACCTGGTACTGTAACTTTACTTGAAACAGATCCTGAAAAAAAGAATTTAGCTGTAAGAGCAGAAGATGGTGGTTTTTATGTGCCGCAAAAAGAGTTACCTAAAGCATCCACAGAAGATGCAATGAAAAACTTTGAAAAAAGAACAGGTAAAAAACCTAGTTCTTTAATGGAGCTTACAGAAGAAGATTATATTATACAAGATCCTACGCTGCTTGAAAGCTCTATAACAGAAAGCTTAATGCTTCAAAACAAGCAAAAAGTAGTTCAAATAAGAGAAACATTAAAAGGAATTAAGTCTAATACGTATAGAGCTCTAAGTAGTCTATCAAGACTTCCTACTTTTATTAATGAAAACTTATTTATAGCTTTAGCAGACGATAAAACATTAGAACTATATAACAGCTTAGATGTAGAAAAAAGACAACAGGTTTTAAATAAAATGGTTGGCATGAAATTACCTGTTGATAATTCTAATATTGTTAACTACTTACAAGGTATATCTACTAATTTTAAACAAAAATCTGATGCTATAAATGAAACAATGGTTCAATACGATCAAGGTGTTGGAGAATTGTTTGGAGAAGGATTTAAAGAATTAGATACTAGAAAAGTATGGGACGCAACTGTTAGAATGTCTTCAGAGGCTTTAAAGTCATTGCCATCTTTAGTTCAAGCTATGGTACCATATGTAGGGATTGGATCTATAGTAGCCGGCGAAGCGGCCGCGAGTAGTTTAGAAAAACAAGAACAAGGAGAAGATTTAAGCGGTAAATTAAACACAAATAGTTTAATACATGGCGTTAGTGAAGGTTTTTCTGATTACGTACTTAGGGGTATAGGTAAAAGAGTTTTTAAAGCTATACCAAAAGATGCTGCGCTAAAAAGCATTAAACAAATAGTTGGTCAAGTAGCTAAAGATTTTGGCGCAGAAGGATCATCAGAAAGCATTACGCTTCTTGTTAATAAACTAGCAGATTCTTATATACTAGATGATGAAAAAGCTTTTATTGGTTTTTGGAGTGAACTTATGGACACGTTTTTAATTGGTGGTGCATTAGGTGGAAAGTTGTCGGCTGGTGGAGCTGTTAATACTGTTATTAGTCAAAATGCTCAAGCGAGACAAGTTAATAGAACTATAAAAGACGCTGATCTTAATAATGTCACAGAACTTTATATAGCTCCAAAAGCTACTGAAAACAGTATAAAATTATCTCAAAATCCAGTCGCTAAAATGGCTTTAGATAAAGCTGTTCAAGCGCAAGTAGATGCAGGTGAAATTAGTGTAGAAAAAGGTGATGAAATAAAAAACAACTTTAGACAAACTGAAGGTGCTGTAAATACTTTAACAAAACTAGATATAGGAGAAGCTAATCAACCCGCTATGGTTGATTTAATGATTGAGCAAAAAAATCTACAACAAAAAGTAAAAGAAGTAGATAACTCTAGTTTAACAAAAG
>WLWG01001681.1_pt1 | contig 19108 bp, 14 predicted proteins | sample 6712871 | NCBI WGS metagenome assembly WLWG01 (sample SAMN12718693, study PRJNA515312) | sponge metagenome | isolation source: marine sponge | host: Mycale hentscheli | place: New Zealand: South Island, Marlborough, Capsize Point | collected 2003-05-01
GACTCGAACGGTGAGGTAGTCAGCGCAAGAGCTAGCCGGATAGCGACTGTCCTTGTGGCGGTGACCTGCCCCCGTTTAGTGAGCCAGTTGCTTTGAGAGTCCGGGGTGGTTGTTGTTCCAATCTAGCGTGAACTCGGTTGGTGTGCGGTAGCCGAGGGAGGAGTGGGGTCGGTAGGTGTTGTAGTGCTTGCGGTAGTCCTCGGCCATGACTTTGGCTTCTAGCAGCGAGTGGAACACCTCGATGGCGAGGAGTTCGTCGCGGAGTTTGCCGTTGAACGATTCCACGAATGCGTTTTGCCACGGTGATCCTGGTTCGATGAACACCGACCCGGTCGCACTGAACCGGCACCAGTCAGCGATCGCGTGGCATGTCATCTCCGGCCCGTTGTCCATTCGGATGAAGCGCGGGTTCCCGTGCACGGCCACGAGCCTGTCCAGCACGCGTACGAGGTCATCACCGGTGATGGATCGCTCGACCTCGATAGCGAGGGCAGTTTTGGTGAACTCATCGGTGACCGTCAGGATCTTCAGCACTCGGGCGTCGGCGGTTTGGTCGAACGCGAAATCCAACGCCCACACGTGGTTCGGAAACTGCGCCCGCAGCCGATCCCCGGGGGTGGTGGAGGCCCCAATGCGGGCGCGTTTACGCCGAGAAACCCGCACCCGCAGGCCCTCATCACGGCATAGCCGCTGCACGCGCTTGTGATTCACCGCGTACCCCTCCCGCAGCAGCAACGCGTGCAAACGCCGATACCCATACCGGGGGTTGTCCTTGGCGAGCTTGCGTAGCCGGGAGCGAAGACGCCGCTCCGGGGCGGGCGGAACGGTTCGGTTGCTGCGCTGGGTGGAGCGGGGCTGATCAACCACGGCGCACGCTCGCCGCTGAGACACCTCGAAGGTGGCGACCAGGTGATCGACTGCTGCCCGGCGGCGAGCCGGGCTCAGAAGTTTCCCCGGTTCACCTCCTTGAGCATGTCGATATCAAGCGCCTGGTCAGCGACCAGGCGCTTCAACCGAGCGTTCTCCTTCTCCAGCTCCTTCAACCGCTTCGCATCGTCAGCTTTCATGCCCCCGTACTGGTTACGCCACCGGTAATACGTCGCCTCGGTGACCTCCAGGTGCTTACACACCTCCACCAACGGCGTGCCCTCACCCAGCAGCCGATCAGCCTCCCGAAGCTTGCGAACAATCTGCTCCGGAGAATGGTGCCTGCGCTTCATATCGTCCTCCTCGCCCATACGGGCAATCGTGGACTCACAAAGCAACTGGATCAACCAGCGGGGGTCAGGTCACGCTCCTTCTTGCTAGCCTCATATCGGCAAATAGACTTCAGCGGGAGCCACCATGACTGTCACCCAGTCCGTCTCGTCTTGCTTTCAAAACTACGCAAATTTTCAGGGCCGCGCCAGACGCTCAGAATTCTGGTGGTTCTACCTTTTCGCCTTGATCGTAAGCCTGGTAGTTCAGGCTCCCGTAGCGGCGATCTTTGGGCAAAATACTCTCTACTGGATTGTGTCTCTCATCCTCACCATCGTGCTCATCACGCCGCAACTGGCCGTCGGCGCGCGTCGTCTCCACGACAAGGGTCGAAGCGGCTGGCTTCAGTTACTCTATTTTGTTCCATGCGTAGGGGTGATTCTCCTAATCCTTTTCTTTGCTCAACCAGGAAACGCTGGCGACAATCAGTACGGTCCTGCACCGTCCTAATCGACAGGTTTATCCCACCACACGTCACACGTGCCACGGCTCCGCTGTGGCAATGGTGAAAATTTGCACCCAGGTAGTGGGATGCCACGGTGGGGGTGCGTCTAAACAACCCCCGGGTCACAGTCCCGGAAGTCCCATTTTGTGGCTAACCGCGCTCCCCCAGTCATTGTTTGAAGCAGCAGCCGGCGTGCCATCGCACGGACAGCTGAAGCTGGCGTGAGTCGTGATTGCGAACTGGTCGCATGAGCGGGTTCCTTGTTGGACATTTGTTGGCCAACAGTGTTGCCACAACATGTCACTTGATGACACTCGCTACATCAATCCAGGAGGGAAAACGTCATTTCGTGCAGTCTTCCCTCACTCATGGATCGGTTTCCTAAACCGTGCGTCGCAGGTTCGAATCCTGCCGGGGCCACATAGAAAAAATTGCGTGATTGATACGGACGTCAGCTGGGAAAGTTGTCTCCTGGGTCAGCTTCCTGATCTTCGGGAGGGGGGCCGGGATCCTGTGGTTCCTCTGGGATGTCATCCGGCGACGGCAACTCAGGTACTTCATCCCCTACCAATGGAGCCCCCTCATCGGATGTCGACTCAGGTGCCGGCTTCGCGCTCGGCTTCGGTTCTCTTTGCGGCGCAATCGAGTCTTGCGGATCCTTACTATTCGGTGTCGGGCGATCAACGGGCAACTCCTCGTCGATAGAGTCCTCTTCTAGTCCAGAACGACTGAGGAAATCTTTCAGGGCTGCTGAATTGGTTCCCGAATCCACCGTGGTGGCTGAGATCCCTACTTGAAGGTTGGAGGCATCAACGACAAACTCCCCCACCTTCTCCTCGGATAACGAGCCCGGCAACACGAATTCCGTCGTTTGACCACCTGCATCTAGTTGTTCCAGAACAACGGCAACATCACCATTTGCGTCCACGCCTGCAAGGGATACTTGCACACGGTCTTGCACTATTAATGCGATGGACACCTGATTATTGATTATCACGAGTTGGTCGACAGCCGTGGGCTCACTTGTCACCGTCAGCAGGCCGTCTTGGGCGGCTTTTACGTTGACGCTAACGGAGCTGTTGGGATTAATCTGAGTGGCGACCCGCGGGTAGCCCGGGACATCCCAGGACATGCTCCGCATCTGGGCCTGGCCTGCTTGTGGGGAATTAAAAGACATTCGTAGGTCAACATCGCCCAGGGTTGTGGAATCCCATTGGGCGGAGAACCCTGCCCCTGCGCGGCCATCCGTGCGAAGCGGTGTGTAGGCAATCGGCGCACTCGGATCGAACATCAGCTCTTGAGACTTCCAGATTTCCCCGCCGACTATTGCGGTGAAGACAGTTGATTCCTGATCACCTGGAGAAGTGAAAAGGACATTGGCTGGGCGCGCCGGATCGGCAGTAGCAGAGGAGGAGACTACAGGCGCAAATGGTGGAGTTTGCGGGAATATTCTTGCGCTGATAGCAGCAAGATCCATTGACCCCAAACCGCCAAACAAACGCTCTCCGAGCCGTATGCCACTGCTGTCCCGGGGCCGATACTCCCACGTCGCGCCGTCGGCTGAAATTTCCAGCACTTGTTGAACCCCCGGGACATCATTGTCATATAGCGAGACCTCCCACCCATCCTCGCCCTGACGAATAGCAGTGGGGGTTACGGTGTGGCCAACCCCTGCACTGGCGTATAGCCCCATTGAGTACGAAGTTCCAGAGCGCAGAGACGTCTCTAACCATTCAGCGATCTGTCCAGGGGACATTTTGCGAAACTTCAAAGCCTCGCTCTGCAGACTTGGCAACAACTGGCTCGCCCACAGCTTCTCGATCGAGTTGTCAACGTTTCTGGATCGACCCAGCGCGAACGTGAAAGGAGCGTTCTCATCGAAGCGGGTGAGTGGTGTGGCGTCTTGAAAGATTTTCTGTGCCAACACCGCCATGCCTTCACAGTGACCAGCCACCATTGCCGAGTTCACTTGCTGCAGCCATTGCGCTGCCGCGGGCGAGAGATCGCACTCACTGACGGCATCGCCTACACAGACTGCTGCCTCTCCGAACATGTCGATGACGCTGGCCGAGTCAAGGGAGCCGGGCTCTTTCCAGTTCGCAAAACTGAACCCGTCCGGATCACTAATGAAGCCGGAGTCAACGCATATAGATGATCCACAGAATGTCGATTCAAAGGTCGGTTCTGCGTTTCCGGCTCCCGTCGTTTCGTCTCCCAGGCGTGATGACTCGTCGGCTGCCGAGCAGGCACTCAGGGAAAGGCCAACAACGCATACGCCAACGAGCCAGGCGTGGGCCACCCCGTGGAGGGACAGCTTCATGAGACTTCACCTAGTGATGTCACGACTCGAAGACCTTTGACTTCGGACGGAACACCGGCCACCGGTTGCCCGGATTCGTCTACTGCCCAGATACTGAAAGCCAACTCCTGCTGACCCAGAATTTCTGGTATTTCCTCGAGCAAGACCTGCGCGTTAGAGGATCCCGCGTCGCTTAGGCCACCTCCTGAAAAAGCTCCCTCTGGCAGCGTCGCCACAATGCATTTAGTGACCGACGAGCAGAACTCTCTGGCTGCCGACTCAGCCACACCTTGAGACGTTTCCGGGACGAGCACAACAGCACCAAAATCCGCATTGCGGTCATCGCCAGGAAGCCACACCCGACTCACTAATGCCTGCGAGCCAGATTCAGACAGATCCACAGTTACCAGAAAATCAGCAATTCCTTGATCACCATTGACGCCCGACTCCAGGGATCCACCGCGGATAGCTTCCCCATTCTCATCCCCGATACCAGCCAGTCTGTCTCCGTCCTGGGAATCACTCGACAGCCCGACGCCCACCAGAACCGCACCTCCCACCGCCGACACCAGAACGACAGAAGCTGCCAGAGCAAACATTCTTGACACACGGGAGTGACCCATCCGCGACGGAGTACCAGCGATCGCGGGTGCTGCATCAATCGGAGGGTGAACAGCTTCCTCCGCTAGGGCCTGGAGAAGTTTCGCGTGAACATCATCTGGCGGTGGGCGAGGCGCATCAGTTTTCGCCCGGAGCTCGTCACCGTATTTCTTCAACATCAGTCTCGTGAAGAGCGCGTCACCAGTAGGAACCTGTCCGTGGGTCCCGTTCTCATCGTCCGGAGATTGACTACTCACGGCTCCCACTCTCTCTTAATTCAAGGCGAATTAACGGTTTTAGGTGAGCGAGATCTAGGGCCAACGCTTTTCGAGCCCTGAATAGCCGAGACTTAATGGTGCCTTCTGGCACTTCCAACGCAACTGCTGCGTCCACCTGGGAGTACCCGAACATGTCCACGAGCACCACAGCTCGCTGTTGATCCTTCGGAAGTCGCGATAGCGCCTGGGATACGTCGATTGAAACTTCCACGTTGTCAGGATGCAACTTCGGGGATGGGTCAGAGATCCGGGTCGAGACTTCCCATTCCACTTGTTGGGTCTTGCCCAGCGATGTCGATTTCCGCATCTGTGCGAGGGCGGCATTGACCGTGATTCGGTAGAGCCATGTCGATACTGCCGCGTCACCCCTGAATTTTGCTGCGGAACGGTGCGCGGACAGGAACGCGTCCTGGTACGCATCGGAAGCATCAGTCGGATTACCCGTAACTTTGAGTGCAACCGACCACACAAGGGGGGCGTTTCGTTCAACAATAATCGAGAACGCCTCGCCATCACCGGCCAGGTGATCAACCAAGAGTTGCTCATCGCTCTTCGACTCACGTGCGACCACTGAATTAGCGTAACCAGGTGCCTTTGACAACGCGCATCGCAAACGCAGTGCAACCTCCACCGAGTGGAGCTGTCCGACGGCCCATTGATAGTGGTGTTGCCGGATTCCTCGTCTCGCCGACATAGATGCAATCAGCGTCGGCTTCCTCGCTTCAGTACATCGGGGACAAGGAGACTTTGCAAACCTCAGTCCTCGCGTTCTCTTGACTAATGCATCAAGTGGAGGGGCAGTAGCGCTTGAAGTCACATCAATCCCATGCGGAATTGACGCAAACTCTTCATCCGTTGCTTTTCACTGACTTTGGCCAACCTCAAGAGACTTTTTGCATCGGTGGAAGTCATACCTGGGTCGTAAATTGCAACTCGATTGATGCTTGCTTTGGTTGGTGCTCTTCCAATCTGGATCTGCACCGGTCTACGGTTGCCCAGTTTCTTTAGTGCAACCTTGATGCTTTCTACTCGCCGCTCAATTCGCATTTGCGATTTCTTGCTTTTTCTTGCGTTGGTGAATAGAACTACGACGAGTTTCTCTGATTGTGACTTGCTCACTGTCAATGCTTTTTGTAGTTGCTGGCGACCCGCTTTGCTTACTTTGCTGGAATTCTTTTTGAACACAATCCAGTGTTCTGTCCCAGCACTGTTGGAAACTTCGCCGGCGACCTCTACTCCAACTCCGATGCTGACTGCAACACCGCTCCCGAGGGTCGTATTTAACTGCACCGTGTGCTTCCCATCTGGGAGGGACGGCACCGCAAAATTCACATTCAGTCCGCCGTCCGCTCCCACAGCAACCTGGCCCACCAGTCGGGGTGTGGACAGCAAATAGATAGAAGCGAGAGAACCTGGCTGGAGTCCCTCTCCACGGAGGACGACCGGATCTCCTCTTCTGGCTGGAGCGCGTGACCCGCCGATCCCGGTGCTCGCCACCGACCAAGATTCGCCTCCCAAACGGAAGCCGTTCGCAATGATTTGCTTCTTTAAGATCGGAACGACGTTACCGGACTGATCCAGTATCTGGGCTTGACCGGGAGTTGCAATCTGGTTTTCGATTCGCGGTGCGGGAGACTGCGAAACTGGTTGCCGCGTTTCAGATGGAACTCCGTCTGCTCCTTCACCTAAGTCAGGGGCTGTCTCATCTGGGATCTCACTTCCACCGCCGCCACCGCCGCCACCGCCGCCACCGCCGCCACCGCCACCGCCGCCACCGCCGCCACCGCCACCGCCGCCACCGCCACCGCCGCCACCGCCGCCACCGCCGCCACAGGGTGCAGGTTGGGCAGGGGTATCGGTCAGCGAGCCGATGTAGAGCAGATTTGCGGTGGTCGAGGGACCCGCATCACAAACGATAGAGCGAGTCGACAGATCAATCAGCCCGCTTGCTGTCTGCGCAGGTGTGGCTGAGCTGTTCGCCGCGAGGAAGACGGCAGCTGCCCCAGCAACGTGTGGGGATGCCATCGACGTCCCGGACATCGTCGTTGAGCAGGTGTCACAAAGAATTGAGGCCGACTCAACATTCGAGCCAGGAGCATAAATATCAACGATAGATCCATAGTTGGAGAAGCCGCTTCGGTAATCACTGCTCGTCGATGAAGACACCGTGATGGCATTTCCCACACGAGCAGGTGAGAAGAATTGAGCATCTGTATTGCTATTCCCGGCTGCAACAACCACAGTAATTCCTGAGGAGACGAGGTTATTTACAGCCGCGTCCATGGTGGTGCTGGTCCCGCCGCCCAGGCTCATATTCACAACAGCCGGTCGAGTTGGGAAATTCACAGAATGGTTGGTGCGTACCCAGTCCATGCCGGCGACAACATCAGACGTGTATCCCGATCCCCAGCAGTTGAGGACGCGGACACCCACCAACGTTGCTTCTTTGGCGATGCCGTACTTGGTACCTGCAGCGGTTCCAGCGACATGCGTGCCGTGTCCCTGGCAGTCGTCTGGCGTGTAATCGTCATCTACCGCGTCGTAACCGGATGCGACTCGGCCAGCGAAATCTTCGTGCGTGGCCCGAATTCCCGTATCGATTACGTAAATCACCACTCCGCAACCGTCACCGTCACTCGCGTAGGTGGTACTCAGGGGCAGGCTCCGTTGATCTGACCTGTCCAAGCCCCACGGCGCATCAACTTGTTGGTCTTGGGAAAAAATTGCAACTTCAGTGTCACTTTCAACCGCAATCACACCGGGATCATTGGCAAGGTCTTGCGCGTCCCGTTGTGTCAGTTCAACAGTCAGCGCGTTAATAGCGTCGCTCATGATGTCCTCGACATCACCACCGATTTTAAGTGCCTTCTGTTGCACCCGCTCCAGAGCACGGTCGCTGGTGACTGTGACGATAAAATCATGGGAAGTACCTTCTGCGGGTGAGTTTCTCTCCGGTTTCGCATCGATAACGTCTTGTTGATCCGCGGATGGCCTCACTTTCCTGTTTAACCCAAAAGAATCGGAGCAAGACGGCGGTGCTGGTACGGCATACGTGAATGCACCAGACAGGGAAACAGTGCCACCCGGCGCGCTGACGGTCACGTTCACCACACCCGCTGAACCCGCTGGGGTGAGAGCTGTTATCGATGACGTGGAATTGACGGTAAACGATGCGGCTGGAGTGCCTCCGAAGGAAACCGCCGACGCTCCCCATAAATTCGAGCCCGTGATCGTGACTACCGTATTTCCGTTAGTGGGTCCGGTAAGAGGACTGATCTCGATCAGGGCCGGGGCATCTCCGTAAGTGAAGAAGTTTCGTCGTGTTGTAGTCCCCGAGTCATTGGTGATCTTGATGTCAACGGTTCCTGCGGAATGAGCTGGGATGGTTACATCCATGCGGGTGTCGCTTCGTACGATTAGACCCGTCACAGCCGTGCCGCCAAAAGTCACCGCCGAGGCGCCCGATACGGACGAGAAATTTTTTCCCGTAATGGTGACTGAGACAGCGCCACTGGTTGGACCTGAGGTCCGAGAAAGGCTAGTAATGACCGGGCGTTCTTGGCTATATGTGTAGGCATCTGCCTTAGTGCCGGTCCCAGCCGGTGTCGTTACTGAAACATCAACACTGCGATCAGCTTCATCATTCGAGATCGGGTACAGATAACGGCCGGGGACAATCGGAGACACTCCCACCGATCCGGTAATGAGGGCTTGCGCTCCTCCATCAACGAACAAGGCGGGGTCATCAGACGCAGACACGATGCTATTGGTGTTTGAGCGCGTGATGGGGTCCGCGTAGCCGACCACAAATTTGCCATTGCCATAGTAGGTCGGGGTTCCCACCGTGTTGTAGTTGAAGACTAGGTCAACGTCACCACTTGATCGACCCGCTACAGATGAACGATCGACGATCAGGAGTTGGAAAGAGAATTTGGGGCCTGTCCTCGGATGTTCTCCAACATTTTCCCACGTAACGCAGTAGGCAGGCGAGCCGTCCCAGTTGATAGTCCCATGAGTGACCGGGCTAGTAGAGGTGTTACGAGTATCTACGTCGGTGAACAGAGGCAATACGACTGGTCGATTCGTGGAATTCAGGACCACACCTCGGTAGTCGTTGAAAGATCCGCTGTTGTCGTCGAAGGCCACGCCTCCGTTGTTGTTGATCTGGATGGTGTCGTATGAAGTACCGAACCAGTTCGCACTGAATCCAAGTGGGGCCTTTCTGTTGGAACCCCAATCGTCCGTGCGACCCAAAGACGACGCGTAACAACCCGCGTCCGTGACTATGGCATTTGCTTGGATCACAGGAAGTTGCTCATCGCCACCCTGTTGCGAGGCGGAGCCAAACCGCTCTTCCTTTTCTTGGGCTGCGGCCGCCTCATCCACATCGTCATCGACGGACGCGGCTGAGACAACGGATCTAAGGGCTGACGCTCCCATGGCCGGAGTTGTCGCCGTGATCGTCGAGTCAGAAACCACCGTGAAGCTCGTTGCGTTTTGCCCACCTACCGAGACGGCAGTTGCGCCTGTGAAGTTGCTTCCGGTGACAGTCACCGACTGACCGCCGGTCGTCGGTCCAATAGATGGGGAAATACTTGTTATCTTTGGCCGCACACTTCCGGAAGTATCACCTACAAATAAGAGCAAATTGGGCGAACCAGTGCGGGCATCTGTTACGAGACCATCAGTCGCATTGTCTCCCAGTGCTGCGGCGACCTGAGCGGGGCTAGCACTCGGATTTCCCGATAAGTAAACAGCCGCCGCTCCGGCCACGTGCGGTGACGCCATTGACGTACCGGACATAGTTGTCGAACACGAATCACAGGAGGATGACGCCGACAGGATGCTCGAACCAGGTGCAAAGATGTCAAGACTTCCGCCGTAGTTCGAAAAGTAACTGCGACTATCGGAAGATGTCGTAGATCCTACGGTGATCGCTGACGCCGCTCGGGCCGGTGAGTAGTTTCCAGCATCTGCCGAAGAGTTGCCAGCTGCCACCACAACGCTGACTCCCGCATTTGTCAGAGATGACACTGCGGCGTCCATGCTCGCGCTCGCGCCGCCTCCCAAACTCATGTTGGCCACCCCAGGCTTGCCAGGGTGGTTGGAATCATGATTAGTGGCAATCCAGTCGAGACCTGCTATCACTCCAGACGTGGAGCCCGAGCCGGAGCACGACAGCACGCGGATGCCAACAACCGTCGCTTCTTTCGCGACACCGTACGTCGTTCCGACAGAGGTTCCCGCGACATGGGTTCCGTGACCGTGACAATCCTCGGGATCAGCATCATTGTCCACTGAGTCGAATCCGGGCGCGACGCGAGAGGCATAGTCGTTATGGGTTGCTCGAATTCCTGTGTCCACGATGTAGACAACCGTGCCTGCCCCTGTCGAAGATGGGTCGTAAGCCGAGTCAAGCGGACGGTCACGTTGATCAACTCGGTCGAGTCCCCAGGGAGGGTTTGATTGTGCTGAAATTGAGACAGTGCCGTCGGCTTCAACTGCGACGACGTTTGGATTCTTTCGTAGTTCTTCCGAGGCATTCGTCGCCAACTGGGCTTGCACGCCTGGGAAGACGGTCCGGTATCGACGCTCAATGCTGCCGCCGAGGCTTGCTACTGCATCCTCCACCGAGTTCACGTTCACGGAGTTGTTGACGCGAATAATGAACGACACCAAGGGGCCGTCGAATGAGCTGGCCGACAGAGAGTCGTTGCACTCAGGGGTTCGATCGGGCCCGGATTCCACCACGTCGTCATCGCCGACGCGGCCCTCACAAGGCTCGGGGCTCGGCTCCGCGGACGGGCTCGGCTCCGCGGACGGGCTCGGCTCCGCGGACGGGCTCGGCTCCGCGGACGGGCTCGGCTCCGCGGACGGGCTCGGCTCCGCGAGAGTGTCCCCTTGAACACCAGGAATAGTTACGGAGAAGCTGAGGATGCACGACAGCCCAATTAGGGCTGCCCGCCTCACTGGGTCTCTGTCGTAGAGTGATTCATACCCGTTAGAGACTGGGCGGCCTCAAATCGTTCCGTTGGGAAATGTCCCATTTGTGGTTGCCCCCGGGCAGCGGACACTCACTTGAGTATCAACACGGGAACCATGGGTGAGAGCCACACACATTCCTAGGCACCCGTTCACCAGTTTTAACCTGCTGATTCAAGCCCTTAAAGCATGGCAGGTTTTGGAGCAAAGATCACTCCTCGTCCGCTGATCGACTTAATGACCTACCCGGAGGCGGCTTTTGTACGCCAACACATCTAAATCTGATAGCACTCACCTTTTCAACCCCACCAACATGGCCACTCGGGGCCGGGGAATGGAGTCAATAATCCCCAATCGAGACTCGCTGCTGTGCAGCGCGCCGTCCGTGAAATCTAGTGGTCGACTTCAATGGGGTCGCGCTTCCGCAGTTGGCTCCGGTGAGGTGTCTGGCGCACTTAAGGCTTGTTGCCCACGGCTCCCTTGAAATCACTGCGGGTCACTTCTGCATTTTTCCATGACGCGCTTTTCAAGTTCGTTTCCCGCATATTTGTAGTGACAATGGTGGCGCCGTCAAAATTCGTTGCATAGAAGTTGGACGAACTAAAGTCACCCCCTTTGACGTACGCCACTCTCCAGTTGCTGTACAGGAACGACGTGCCGGTCGCCTTCGGCTCCAGGAGCTGGATCCCGTTGAAGGTGGCCTTTGAGAGAGAGCGTGCACCCAGCTTGGTGCCTGTGCCAAAAGCCAGAGAAAAATCAGCGCCCTTCATATATGCATCGGTGAAGTTCGTGCCGTCCAGGGTCGTGTGCCTGAGATTCGCATTCTTCATGTAGGCATCCGTGAAGTCCATATTGGTAAGGTTTGCTCCGCTGAGGTTTACATCCTTGAGGTTGTCTCCCGCGCATGATGTTCCTGGGCGAATGAAGCAGGATTTGAACACCGGGATGACGTAGTTACCCTCGCGCGAGAGGGACAACGGACTACTTACGGAATTAAATCGTTGATCGCTCGGTCCGCTGGCCCTCAGGGAGTCCCAGGTAGAGCTGAGCTGGTTGCCTCCCGCGTTACTCCACTGAACACCGAGCAGCGGGTAGTCCGAGGCCGTGTACTCGTACCAGAAGGTCGCCGTAATCCCCAAGAGTCGGGAGTCGGCATAGGTGTAGTCCATGAGCTCATTGCCATCCTCGCTCGACCACTCGACTCCCGGGCGAATCCCCGGACCCTTCAGCCCGTAGTTGACCTCCGTGTCGTAGATCCCAATGCTAAGGGCCGGCGAATCCGCGCCGAGTGCGTCCACCAGGGCGTTCTGCCAAGAAATGATGTCATCAGCGCGCTGGGTCGCTGCTATGCGTGGGAAATTCTGGTTTGCATCGACATCACGGCCCGCATCCCCATTCGGGTAGGAGTGAATAGTCCACGTGTTGAACGGGATTGATCCACTGTTCGCCACCTCGCCAGCGAAAGCGGAAGTAAAGCGCGCTGCGGATCCCCTGAGTCGTGTCGTAATGGAGGGTGCGGCAACCACGGCGTTCGGATTCGAGGTCTTGATGATGTCGTAGGCGCTTTGCGCCATCGCGAACAGTTCGCTAGGGGAGCCTTGCCAGAAGGTGGTCAGGTTCGCTTCGTTCCACAACTCGTAGCCCGCGATGCGCCCCCCGTACCGGCCTGCAACGGCGCGGACGTAGTCGTTCCAGTAGGCAATGTTGGTGGGCGGGCTCGCACTGCCGGCTCCCCAGCGTGGATCACCGGCCCCAGGGTTCTGCGCCGCCCACTGGGGCGTAAGGCCGAGCACAAGGAAGGGCTTTCCCCCCCACGACTCAACCAATGCGATACGGCGGTCAAGAATTGACCAGTCGAAGACCCCTTGTTGGGGATTCACGTCCCGCCATGCCACTTTCATATCCCACAGTCGGTACATCGCCGCCGCCGGTGTCCCAGCAGTTTCTAGCCCAGCGTCCCACCCCACTTGGGGTGCCACGGACAAAGAGAACTCGTTCGCCGAAGGCGCTGCAGTCTGCAATGTCCTCAAGCCCTGAATCTTCGACTGGTACGGGCTCTTCTCGCGTGCGTGCGCCGGCGACACAAGTCCTATCGAACTAATGGCAAGCACGAGGGTGATGGAAACGACCGGTGAAAAGAAAGTCTTCATGGCCTAACCCTACGCCGCGCCGTCATGGCTGCCCTACTTTCCGGGGCCAACCCTTCCGTATCAGCGTGAGAACCATGGATGAGAGCCCCACGCGTTCCGAGCCACTCGCTCACCGGTCTCGAGGTACTGATTCAAGCCGTTCACCACAGACGTGAGGTAGCTGGTCAATCTCGGCCCGATCCACAAACGGTTAATGGCGGCACTAGTGACGCGTGGCTTGCCCGCGTAGATGTATGGACGCACCGTGATGGTGATCGTTGACGAGGCCGAAGAGTCGTCCCTGAGCGTCCACGTCACCAAAGAACGTTTATCCACCGATCCACCGATCAGAAGCTCGAATCCCTCGCCCGGAGACCACTGCACAAACTGGCGGTCCAGCCTTAACCCGTTGAGGTAGACGATCCGATCTCTGCGCTCCGACTCATCCCACACGAGCGCTGTGTTCTCTCGGCAGAAGGGGTGAAATGGTTCCAAATGACCCGGGCGCTCCAGAACCGCGAACATCTGCGCGGCCGATGCAGGCACAGAAGCCGACGCCGAGGCGAAGGGAACCGACTTCAGCCGGTCAACTTGCAGTCGATCACTATCCGTCACCACGTCGTTAGTCTGCCGCCCTCGACTACCGATGCAACTTCGATCGGTTCCGCGATGGTCGCGAGAGCCTGCGAACGGGGACTACTGAACACCGCAGGCAGGAACTATGACTGCAATCACTCGAGCACGGTGCGCCTTGGACCCGAACCCCAGGCCAGATAATTCCAGAACCAGTCCGCCATGACCGAGACGCGGTGTCGGCCACCGGCCAGGTAGAAGATGTGCAGGGCCAGCCAGGACAGCCACGCAAGCGTTCCGTGCAGCCGTAGGCCATTGGGCATCTCGACGACCGCGAGGCGGCGACCCACCGTCGCCATTTGACCCTTGTCCTTATAGGAAAAGGGCCCGCTCTTCTTTCCGGTCATCACGCCTGCGACGTACCGCCCCTGCTGCATAGCGACGGACGCCACCATCGGCAGTGGTTGACCGTCATCATCTTCCGAATGCGCCATGTCCCCAATGACCCAGACGTTCTGACTCAGTTGCAGATTCTCATCCACCACCAGTCGATTCAGTCGATCACTGTCGCCAAGAGAGGTCCACTGCTGATCTGCCGCGACTCCGGCCGCCCAAATCGTCGTCCCGGCCGAAACGATTCGACCCGATTTCAAGTGAATGTCAGATGGATACATGCGGTCGACGGCCGAATCAAGGAGGACTTCGACCCCCAGTTTCGACAGCGATTGCTTGGCTCGCTCACTCGACCGCTCAGAGAAGGACGGGAGGAGCCGAGGACCTGCCTCGATCAGCGACACGTGGGCGTGTTCGGCGATGGTCGGGAACTCGTGGGCCATTTGCTTCTGCAGCTCGGCTACCGCCCCTGCTACTTCAACGCCCGTCGGTCCACCGCCGACAACCACGACCTGGAGATCTTCCTTCGGCTGTTCTCCTTGTTGCACGCGCTCATACGTTCCCAAGAGGCGGTTCTTGATCGCCCGAGCCTGACGAATGTCCTTCATTTGCAACGCGTGCTCATCGACCCCCGGTATACCGAAGGAGTTTCCGATACTTCCTGTCGCCAAGACCAGCCGATCCCAGGAAATCTCCGCACCGGAGTTCAACCTCAACGAGCCGTCATCGACATCGACTTTGGCGACCTCACCCCGCACGAACGTGATTCCGGGGATCGCGGCTCTCACCGGGTAGGCGATGTCGTCCTCGGGCAGTCCCCCGGTCGCTACCTGATACAACAACGGCGCAAAAAGTTGGTATGGATGACGATCGACCAGGGTGACCTCTATGTCTGGGGAATCCGCGAGAGCGCGGGCGCACGACAAGCCGGCAAAGCCCGCCCCGACAACAACGACTCGACTTCGCGAAGTAGACGTCACCGCTCACACCTCCCGAGAAACAAATAGCCGGTCACCCGACAGGTTTCCGACTGATTGATGCACCGAAGTCTACTTTTCCTCACTCTCCGGCACATCTTGAAATCCGTGCCCGCCTCGCGCTCCTGACCGAAGATCGCTTATCGTGGAGTGTGATCTCCAACACGAAATGGCTCCCCGAGGCAGGTTCCATCACCATGTTGACCACCTCGTGGTGCGGGGACTGCGTTCGGCTGAAGAGGCAACTCACCGACCTCGACATTCCCTACACAGAAGTCAACATCGAGCAGGCTCCCGATGCCGAGGAGTTCGTTCTTGCCGTCAATGACGGCAATAGGACGGTCCCCACCGTTGTCTTTCCTGACGGCTCGACAGCGGCAGAGCCATCCGGGGCCGACGTGCAGGAGCGACTTCAGTAGCCACCTCCGCTGTCAGGGATGGACCATCACCTTCATGTCAGCCGGATGGCTCTTCGCGTGGGTCAACGCGTTTTCCACTTCTTCCAAGGGATAACTCGCACTCACGATCGCGTCGAGGTCGACGAGGCCTGAGGAGAGCAATTCAACGGCCGTGGGATAGGTGTTGGCGTATCGAAACGTTCCCGTCAGCCAGACCTCTTTGCCTTGAAGCGCCCCAACCGGAAGTGGCACCGTGTCGGACGGTGCCATACCGATGAGCACCGCGACTCCGGCCGGCGCGAGGCATCGGATTCCTTGATCGATTGCAGACGCGGAGCCGCTGCACTCCAACAGAACGTCCGCTTCCGGCATCGCCGACATCGCGGGGTCACACGTGGCGAAGCCGAGGTCTTCGACCTTGCGTCGTCTTTGAGCATTGATATCCGTCACGGCGACAACATCGGCTCCACGTGCGCGCGCAACCAGCGCACAAATAGCGCCGATGGGTCCACAGCCGGTGATCACGACTCGAGTGCCGAGGGACACGTTGGCTTTCTGGCATGCCCAAACCCCCACCGAGAGCGGCTCCACGAGCGCAGCCGCGTCGAAGGACACGTGCGCAGGAACCGGATGCACGAAGGCCCGCGGCAGAACCACGTACTCACAAAAAGCACCGTCGATCGGTGGCGTCGCGAAGAACTTCACATCCGGACAGAGGTTGTAGCGACCTGATCGGCACTCATGGCACGCGCCACAAGGCACACCCGGTTCCATTGCGACCGTCGTGCCCCGAGCAAGATCCTGCACGCCATCACCAAGGCCCTCCACGACACCGGAGGCTTCGTGACCGAGCACCAGCGGCCCCTCGACGATGAAGTCGGCGATTCGACCGTGCTCGAAGTAGTGAATGTCGCTTCCGCAAACTCCGACGGACTTCACTCGGACGAGGACCTCCCCCGGACCCGGTTCGGGTACCGGGCGCTGACTCAGCGTCAACGTCAGGTCGGGGTTGAGGATGCTTACTCGCTGCATACGTGAAGTATCCCCTCCAGCGTCGCCTCGGCACCATCGGTATGCAACCGTTGCAAAGTCTGAAGGTAGGGGTCGATGAAACGCTCGTCGTCCACGAGATCTCCGAATAGTTCTCGGTTTTCGATGAAGGCGAGCGGGTGCTCTCGCTGTCGTTGGGCGATGGGGACCAGTTGATCCTTCAGGGGGTCAACAACATTGATCGGCTGCCCGTCCTCGCCCACAGCTTCGGCATACCGAGCCCAGCTCGCCACGATAGCCGCCGAGCAGCGGATATCGCCGTCTTCGAGGAGGCGCTCGCGAATGACCGGTAGCAGCCACTTGGGAATTCGATCGGACGTCTCCGCCGCCAAGCGAGCGACCGTGTCTTTCACTTCAGGATTCGCGAACCGTTCGATCAACTCCGACTTATAAGCATCCAGGTCGACTCCTTCGACAGGATCCAGTGTCGGCGTTGCCTCCCGATCCATGTAGTGCCGCAAGAAAGTCGCGATACGTGGATCACGCGCGGCGTCATGCACGTACTCGTAACCCATGAGCGAGGCGAAGTAGGCCAGACCCTGGTGACTGGCGTTCAGCAGCCGCAGCTTCATCTTCTCGTAGGGAGCGACGTCGCTGGTCATCTGAACTCCGGCTTCCTCCCACTCCGGTCGACCGGACGGAAAGTCCTCTTCGATGACCCACTGAAAGAAGGGCTCGCACAACACCGGCCATTCGTCCGTAATCCCCAACTCCCGCGACACTGACGCAACGTCCTCGTCGGTGGTGCCGGGAGTGATCCGGTCGACCATCGAATTGGGAAACGCAACTTCGCTGCGCATCCATTGACCGAGCTCAGCGTCTCTCGCCTCCGCAAACGACGAGAATGCGTGGCGCGCCACATCACCGTTGTGCTGAATGTTGTCGCATGACAGCACGGTGAAGGGTGCAACACCCACCACTCGTCGCCGCCGTAGCGCCTCCGTCACCACCCCGAAAACCGTGACCGGAGTGTTGTCATTCACGAGATCGCGGCATACATCGTCATTCGCGAGATCAAAATCACCTGTTGTCGGGACAATGTTGTACCCGCCTTCGGTGATGGTGAGCGACACGATCCTGGTTGCGGGATCACTCAATCGATCGAGAACGGCATCGGGGTCGTCCGGACCGAACAAGACCTTGGAGATACTTCCGATGACTCGAAAGTCCCATTCGCCGTTCGATGACTTCTCCACCAGGGTGTAGAGGCCGGATTGCTGCTGCAGGGCACGGGCAAGACCTTCATCTGTCGGCAGGAGCGCCACTCCACAGATCGCCCAATCCGTCGCCCGCCCCTGCGCCAGCAGCCGGTCGATGACAAGCGCCTGATGGGCGCGGTGAAAGTGGCCCACCCCGATGTGCACGATGCCGATAGCCCAATCCGCACGATCGTAGGAAGGGCGCTGCACATCATCAGGTAGCGTTCCCAGTGCTTGATCACTCAAGCGCGCACGTTCATTCATTCTGCCGAGCCTCCTGAGTGCGGTGAAGATTCTTGTTGCATCAATTCGTCCAGCCACGAGTTCTCTGGGCGCCCCGTGACCCTGGCTGGTGGATCGCCATCACCTTCATTCTCGGCTCGGTGTTGTTCTGCCTAGGCGCCATACTCCCATTCACCCGCGGACTGTCGACAGCTATGACCAATGTCGTCTACCTCGTTGGTTCCAGCCTCTACCTCGTCGGAGCCTTCATTCAATTCATCCAGGGGCGCCGGATGAAAATCAACCATCGTGATGATGCGTCCGCCATGCGTCACCTCGCGAACAAGAATTCCCGGGCAGCGGGAATTCAAGCCATCGGCGCCCTGCTGTTTCAGACATCAATGACGGGGGCCTTTATCCGATCACTCTCCATTGCCCAGCAGGAGAAAATTATTTGGGTCCCCGACCTCTTCGGTGCCCTGTGCTTTCTGATCGCGAGTTGGATGTTCTTCACACTTCGCTACCCCATTCAGCACCGTCAAGACAACGGCCGAAGCGCACGCGAGTTGGCCATGATGAACATCGTCGGCTCGGCCTTCTTCGTGATTTCCGCCCTCGGGGCATACATCGTTCCGCTCACAGATCAGGCCATTTACCCGCGGATTGCAAATCTCGGAACTCTCGCGGGGGCAGTTCTGTTCCTACTGTCGTCCATCCCCGGATTACCGGCGAAACCGAGCTCCAGTACCCAACCAACGCCCTAAGGGCGAGTCGTGGATCGACTCACACGCCCTTCGGTCGCAGGTAGCGCTGCGCGAGACCACCGATGAAGTCGAAAGCGAGCGCAACCAGGGCGACAAGAACCGCGCCGACGAAGATGGCGGTCGGGCGGTTCAGTTTCAGGCCGGCGTTGATCGTTTCCCCGAGGCCGCCGCCGCCGATCAGGAATGCCAGTGCAGCCATGCCTACGTTGATAACGGTTGCTGTCCGAATTCCAGCCATGATGACCGGAACAGACAGCGGCAACTCGATCTTGAACAGTCGCTGGAAGCCGGTCATTCCCATGCCTTTGCCGGCTTCGATCACTGACTTGTCCACCTGCTCGAGGCCGACGATGGTATTGCGGAGCACCGGCAGCAGCGCGAACGTCGCGAGCGCGATGATCACCGTCGTCGCACCCTGGCCAAGCCACACGAAGAACAACACGATGAGGCCGTACGCGGGCAAGGCTTGGCCGAGTCCCAGCACGCTGACCAGGGTGTCCTTGATCTTGGGGGCCCCTTCTCGGGTCACCGCGATGCCGATC
>WLWG01001684.1_pt1 | contig 19094 bp, 20 predicted proteins | sample 6712871 | NCBI WGS metagenome assembly WLWG01 (sample SAMN12718693, study PRJNA515312) | sponge metagenome | isolation source: marine sponge | host: Mycale hentscheli | place: New Zealand: South Island, Marlborough, Capsize Point | collected 2003-05-01
GAGTCGAGAACCCTAATTAGTTTGTCATTATCCCAATCGACCTTCTTACGGAAATCAATTGTGATTTTGAAGCCATCAGTCTTGATGGTGGCCTGACCAAAATCCTTACCCTTCTCTGCAAGAATGGTACGAGCCTGATCTTCAAACTGTTGGACGATAGAGTTATTAATGACCTTCAATTCTTTTTGTAGGTCACTAATCTTTTGCATAACGTCATTGCGCCGCTCAAAGACCGGCGTTAGATCGTTAGGAATAAATGGGGCTGGAGCGTTAAGCATGATGCCCTCCTTCTGTTTTGTTACTTCCACAATCAATAGATAGGAAATATCAAAACCTAAGTCAACTCTTTTTCTTAGATAATTTTATATCAATTCCATGAACTGCCAACATAAGCTTCTTTTTTAGTTTAAAATCAGCAGTTTCCACGCCCTTGGCATCTTCAACAATTTTTGTTTCAGAACCGTCCTCCTCAACTTGAGTGTATCTGAAGTCAGCAATGTACCTACAAATCTTCTGGTCATTTACAATAATGTCATACTTGATTTGTCTCTCTAGGTCTCGTATGGCACCGGCACGTTCCATAGCGGTTAGCTGTCCCCAGCGCTCCGCTTCCCAGCGGGAATCAAATGTGTACCCCATGAACTGTGTCTTTTTTGCGCCGTATTTATTCTGCTTGCGATATCCCTTAAACATGCTAATATATGCCCAATGTTATTAACTGATGGGAGTATTATAATGACTGATATACCGAGATACAAGTCTGTTGCAGTGGACATTAACACACATAAGAAGCTTGTTAAGCTGAGTGCGGATGAGCATCGCAAGATTAGCCAGCAAATTTCAAAGCTGGTTTCTGATGCGTATAACGCTCGTTACTCTGGTGAGGTAAGGTCTGGTATTGGTTCCGCAGCATAATGGAAAAGGGGCCAATACAAAAGCTGATAGATACAGGTCAATGTCCGCGCTGTCGCACAGCGGTAGACTATAATAAAGAGCCTGCTGTCTGTGAGGTGTGTAAGCTAAAAATAACCAACTCGACTAAAGGCCAAAATAACTCATAGTATCGCGCCACGTTTCTTCGGTTATACTTTCAGTAAAGCTACCTATTGTTTTTCTTTTGCTTGTGCTGTTGCGTAATTTTTGTACCGGGGTGAACCAAACCCTTTCTAAATCAATGGCTACCATCGCAACAATGTCACAGTCATTTTCAGTAAGAGGGGTTTTTTTGCCCCCTTTGCTTGTCATGAACTGATACCCAACATCAGAGCGTGAGGGGCTACGGCGTTTAGAAATACTTGACTTTACTTGTATGCGCCACATACGCCCTTCATGCTCGGCAACTATATCACTTGTACCAAGATTAATTATGCTGCACGGAATGTGCATCTTTAGCAACCGAAGCGCACATATATGCTCCCCGATATCTCCCGTGGCTACGGCTGAGAATTCTTGCTGTCGCATACTTCCCCTTGGCAACAATCATAAATTACCTGATCACATTCTAAACACTGTTCGTGTCCATGCACAACAATTGTTCGTAATTTATTTCCGCAACGGGGACAGTGCTTGTAATAATTTTCAGTTATTTGATTTTTTCCCACAGTCAATTATCTCCTCGATGGTGCGGCCACAGCCGATACATCTTACGCGCTCCTTATCCAGAACACATATTCCAACACATGGACTTTTACTCATCAGCAAGCACCCTAAAACGTGCTGTGAGCCTTTTAGCCCGATTAGGCACCTGATCAAACCAACGGCTGTCTTCTGCCTCTGCGGCCACTTCTAGCCACGCCTTGGGGTCTTCCATAGCCTCTGCTACTGCTGCCCACATACGCTTGAATTTGCTAAAGCGCGGATAGCCGAGATTGAATGTCATGTTGCACAACGCTAGGGCTGCATCTGGATACTTCAGATCAAGCTCGTTAAAGTCTACCCCGACATTGCTGCACAAGCGGTGGCAGTCTTCGATAGTGACTGCAATATCTAAGCTGAACACTTGACGAACTCTATCTTCAGACACCTCTGTGCCTACGGGCTGTCCATACTCTGGGTCATGCTCTTTAATTAAATGACCGATTCCAAACGTGGGCAAATTTAAATGATCTAAATAAATCAAATACTTACAGCCCTCGTCTTCTGCGAGTTCTTCTCTTAATTGATCTTTGTTCATGGTTAAGGTTGTCCTGTTCCAAGCAGAGTTGCTGTGGCTGGATTAATGCCCAGCGCTTGCGCAACGGCTGGATTTTGTGCTGCTTGCTGGCGTATGTTAGCTACGTTTGCAGGAGGCCCGCCAACGGGCTGTGTGTTAGGGGCAAGAGGCTGAGTCACATTTACCTGACCAATGCCAGAGGCTGACACAGGTGGGTTCATGCGGCTTTGTATCTGCGATAGCTGTTGATTTAATCCAGAGCTTTCCATTACAGCGCTAATTTGATTTTCAGCGGTATTATAACCCTCTTGTGCTAATTGACCCGGAAGCTGCGTCATAAACTGAGATATGATTCTGCCAAGAATTTCGGCTTTCTTCTTGGGGGGCAAGCCCTCAGTCGAAATTTTGTACTGGTCTAAAACCTGCTTATAATATGGTGCCGATGTAAGAAACCTTGTGAATATTCCATACTTTGCAATTTTTCCGAGGTTGTTTAATGGGCTTGCTGCAATGTTAGCCGCGACAAGATCTCCACCTTGTGCAGACTTTGCGTTAATAGCTAAAACACGGCCAAATTTTTCCATGTCCTTACCCATTTCTTCGCCAAATATTTTTCTAAATTTTCCACCTGAAGCGGCTTCGTTAAAGCTTTTAGAAAAGTTTTTAATAGCGTTGCCATCAACAAATGTGTCGCCGCCAAAGTCACGAAGAACATTATTCATATAGTAGGAACGAATTTTGTCCAGACTTTCTGTGTCGCCCTGCTTTTTAAAGACATCAATGACAGAGCCAATAACTTGAGGCTGCGCTTTAGGATTCGCTATGTATTCTGCCGCCCCAAGGGGGTTGTCAGACAACCTGCCGGTGTTTAGCTCTTTAAGAGTCCTGTTTGTAACAAAGTTATTTAAATCATCTTGAGCCGTCTTGACGGCACGAAGAACGCCAGCAATGCCACCTTGCGCACCGCCACCCTCTTGAACGGCTTTTAAAATAGCATCTTCAGTCATGTTGGCAGATGATGATTTTTCGATTTGTTTAGCAAGCGCTCTTATCTGACCAACATTAGAACCAAATAATGTATCTGCTGTTTTGCCTAAATCAGTAATTGATTTGGCAAAAGCTTTACCAGAAAACATTCCCGCTTCCGCGCCATCTGGAAGAGTTTTTTGCATTGCATTTTCAAGCCAACGAGTAGCAAGTAAACCGCGCAATTGTTCGGATTGTTCTTTGCTTCCAAAATCTTTTACAACTGTAATAGCTCTTTTAAGAGATTCAGGCTTTCCGTTTTTAACAAGCGCCGTCATAAAGTCTAGATTAGCTGGAATTGTTCCATCTCTTGCAATCTTCTGAAGATCCTTAATTCTAATTGCATCTTGCAAATTGTCGATTGCAGTTTGGCCGCGCTTAAAAAAGCCACGCGCTTGATTTAGACTTTCAGAGGCTTGTTTTAATTGATCTAAACCTTCTGGGCCTATGCTTTTAGCTCCAGCTTGCTGGGCATATGTCTCCAGCATTTTTGGATCAAGCATCCGGTCTATCTCATTAATAACCTTTTGCATTTCCCTTTGACCACTGGTTGATCCAGTTGCCATTTTGCCGTCATTTAATGTCTTGCGAAGATTGTAAAGTTGAAGAAATCCAGTTTTGTTTCCCCCGCGTTTATAAGCCCCTATACCTTTAATGCCATCAATAATTGCGGCGTAATCAGCAGCAGCACTTTCTCTTCGGCCTTCGGATGTTGACCTAGCAGCGGCAATTGCACCCGCATTTTCTTTTTCTAATCTTGTAGCTATTTCTTTTAACGCTACAGTATCAATAAATTCTTTTGACCCTGTAACGGTTCCCACAAGATTTTCTATTTCAGAAAATTTTGATGCAGCGAGTGTGTCAAAGTTTTTACTTGTATCAGAAAGTATTTTGAATGCAGCTTCATCAACGTCAGCGCCCTTCATAGCGGCGTCCATAAATTGATCTGTTGCGCCTACAAGCGTTTTTACAACCGACTCTCTTGCAGTCTTCTCTGCTGCCTGAAGCCCTTTACTGGCCTGAAACACGCCCTCAAGAACTGCCTCGCCAGCCTCTTCTTGATCAACACCCTTTATAGGAGCCGCTCTTGTGCGAAAATCGTCAAGAATTTTTTGCATGTTATCGTAGTTATTCTTTAGGCGATCGGATGACCCGATAACCCTTTCCATAATCTTTGATTGTCTGGCTATAATTGATGGCGCTCCAACAGCGCCAAGCTCCGGTGTAATCGGAACGTCAATCATTTCACCTGTTGTGGGATCCTTTATTTTATAAGTAAGGGCTTCACCAGCAGCGGTAAGATCCTCATCAGGAAGCGGCTTTGCAGATAAACCTTTTCTTCCAGCGCGAAACAGTAGTCCAGCAGCGCCAAAGGTAACATCACCTACTAATGTGATACCACCCTCTACAGCTATGTCTTTTGCAATTTCCCCAGCAGTTTGTGTGGAGACCCCAGCCAAAGCCTCAACGCCCTCCTCTACTGCCGCGCCACCCATTGCTCCTAAAACAGATCCACCAATAATCCCAAGAGGGCCAAGAGGAACACCCGCTATAGCGCCGCCAACACTGCCACTGAGTTCAGGCAAAATTCCCGCTAAATCAGCAAAGTCGTAACGAGAAAATCCTTCCTCATCAATAAGAGTGTCTTTTTTAAGATCCATGCCAAGCTTTGATCCACCCTGTACCGTTATAGCTAGGCGGCCTCGATTGTCTCTGGTGTAATCACCTTCACCTAAACCATAAAGCTCTTTTAACTGCTTCTCTTCTTCATTGGAAGTTTCAGCGCCAGATAAAGCGGCACGAAGAGTTGCGTTTTGAATACCAGATTTAGTATCAAATAATTGTTCGGTTTCTCTTTGTAATCTTGATTTTGGCCGAGAAAGCTCTTGTCCAGATGAGTAGTTTCTAATTGCCTTCTTTATTCTAACAGTCTCATATGGGCTAGGAGCATCACCAGCTATTTCAAACGACAAAGCCTGACCGTCTGGAGCGGTAAAAACGACTTCTCCCATTTAATATTCTCCTTGACCAAATCTTATGACACCATCATCTCCGGGCTTATTTGGTATTTTATTAAAGGGAGAAGCGCTCAAAATCTCATCTACTCTAGAGATTGTTTGATTGTATATGTTTTCGTCTCTGTACATATCTTTTAGCTCATAAAAATCTGAAAGCTCCTGTTCAATTGAAGCCAATGGAGCATTAAATATAGTACGCAATTCAGCCAATTTAATTCTGGCTGCTCTTGGGTTTCCTAGTATATCAATCTTTCCAAATGCTGTTGCTAAATCCTGTCTGTCCTGATTTGAAATACCGTTTCCGGTTTCCTGCGTAGCAAACCTTTTATTTTCCATAATCAAAACATTTAGAATAGCGTTTGCTTGATCTTCAGCAGAAACACCTTTTAGTTTTCCTTCAAAAAACGTATCTGGATCAGCAACGCCGCCAGCTATAAGAATGTTTTTGGCTCTATCTAACAATATATTCGCCGCTGGCATTCCAGACTCTTCAATTTCAGCCAAAAGCGCATCTAATCTGCCCATAGCCTCCTGACTTCTTTGCAGCTTCACATAAGAATTTGCTATTTCCGCAGCGTCTTGTCTTGGATTTGCATATATTTCTCTTGAGCCATTATCTGTGAAACCAATTCTTATTTTTTGTTGTGTATATTGTGGAGAGCGATTGTATTGAGACTCTACCTTTTTACCTTCTCTTTGTTGTTTTAAGGCTTCTTGAAATGCTTCATTTCTGGCTTTAGCATTTTTAAAGCCATATTCAACTGCCAACTTTTCTCTATCAAATGCTTGTTTTTCGGCATTATCAGTTAACGTGTCTCTACGAGTTTGCATGTAGTCAAGAATTTTATCTTGACGAGTCTGCAAGTAATTTGACTGATCAACAAGAAACTTTTGACGCGCCGCATCAGCCGCTTTTGATTCACCAAGAGCGTATTGTCCCGCAGCTAATTGACCAGCCCGAGCTTCTTGCCTTGCCTTCTCCATAAGAGGCAACGCCTTTTCGCCAGCAGCACCCACTTCAGAAAGCATTTTCCCAACATTAAATCCTTTACCGGCTTTGTTTTGCATAAGAGCTAGCCCGAATGCTGTTAGCGCGGCTTTATTGTCTGGATCCCCAGAAATGTCTATGCCGGTTGCTTTGGAAAAATCATCTTTGTATTCTTGCATGCTTTTTGCTCCAGAAGGAGCGCGCCCTATTGCACTATTATAAGAGTCCAAAGCCGACTTCATTAAATCTATACTTCCAGAACCTATTCTACTTTCGCCGTCACGAGTTGTCGTGTCGCCACGCGCAACACCCTGAGTGCCAGCCTGTTTAGAAGCCTCATCACCTTCTTGTGCTTCTGCTTCGGCCATAAGTGTCATAGGAGATGTTTCGTCAGCCTCACGAGCTTCAGCGCCTGCCATCGCTGCCAAGTCATCGGCAACAGAAGTGATTTCCGGGGTTGTATTTGCAAACTCGCCACGTTCTTGACGTTCAATTTCAGCTTCATTTGGATTGATGTATGTGCCGCTAGAAAGGCCCTGACCTTTATCATCTCCCAAAAATCCACCATCGCCAGTGAGAGGCATTCTTTCAGAGATGATGCCCCCAGCAGATGGATCTTGACTCAAAATGTCTATTTGATCACCACCAAAGATAGTATCAGCAATAATAGATTGTCCTTGTTGATCATCAGGTCTTAAAAGACCGCCACCTCGGAAAAAACTTGCAAGACGGTTCATAGCCGCCTCTCTAGTGCGCTCTGGACTTCGACCATAAACTTCACCAGAAGGGGCGACATTAATATCACCACTTGCCATAATACCACCAAGTATATCACTTATACGCGCCTGAGCGGCCTTACGAGCATCAATAGCTTCGCTTTGTGGAGGATACATACCCAAAAGCTTGCCCAAAATGCCACCGCTAGAAGCATCCTTACGAAACGCCGCTTCGTTTGCGTCACCTTGTAATGATGGCGCTTTAATTGCCCCTAAACCGGAGCCTAAAGGTAGTATTTGATTTTGAGCCATTTATATACCCCTATTGCCCTGCTGGGCCAGTTGGCTTAATGCCTTGCAGAGCCGTATATGCACCAACACCTGCCAAGAAAGGATTGGTGTCTGGTGTTGTCGCTGACTTGAATGTTGATGCAAGTCCAGCGCTTGGAACGCCTCTAAGCATGGACTGTCCCATTTCAAGCCTTGTGAACGGCTCTTGTGTAGCCTGCAACTGGTTTTGACGCTCTGCTTCAAGTTGCTGTGACTGTAGGTTACGACCAATATCGCCAAGCTGTGTCATCATGCCTAGGTCTGCTCTGCCTAGCTCTGACTGTACACGACCAATATCGGCAGTAGTGCCAGCTAGTTGACCATATGCCTGCCCCAAACCGCCCATAAGCTGCGCCGCTTTTTGTGAAGAGCTAACTGCATCCTGAAACCCTTTGCGTTGAGCATCGCCAACTGCGGCAAGTCTACGGCCTTCTGTTTCGGCGGCTTGAATGCCTTGGCGAGATCCCCCAAAAGCTCCAGCCTGAACAGAATTCGCTGCCGCTTGATTTTGTGCCATCTGAGCCTGACGATTAATTTCATCAATCACGCTGCCTTGATATGGATTCATATACTGCTGGACGGCTGCTGCTGGATCAGACAAAAGACCTAAACCACCAGCTAAAGCGGCCTGACCACCAAGAGCTTGACCTGAAGCGCCAAGAGTAAACGGCGCGTATGACCCAACCATCCCCGGTGCCATGTCCAGCGCCTGCTGCTGAAGCGGGTCTAAACCGGCTACTTGCTGCTGTGGAAGGTCAAGAGCCGTGTCGAGAATACCAGGCGCTGTTTGCGCCCCAGAATCATCGAACTGTCCAAACGCTGTGTTTAGAAGGCGCTGCTCAATACCTTCTAGGTATGGAGCTAAACGCTGAACCTGTTCTACTGTTTGTACAGCCATTACGCCATCCTCTCAAATTTGTCCATCATACTATACATGCGATTGATGCCTTGATTAACATCACCGCCACCAGCGCCCTCTACAGCATCGCGGGTCATTACAAACTCCCCAGCCGTTAATAAAGCAGGAACATCATCTTGTGTGCCTGATCCTTCGCTTGGATCTATACCACCGTCACGGCGCGGATAAGAGGCTAAACCGCCCTGATTGTAATTTATGCCTCCTATCTGCCCATAGTTTCTGCCGCCTGCATATGGGTTCTTTTCAAAAGACGTTCTTGTGTCTTCATCCTTGTCTCCGCTTGCTAAAAGTTCTGCAAGCAAACCAGCGGCAGCGCCCTCACCCAATTGGGTGTTAAGAACTTTAAACAAAAGATTATCGTCAGCCATGCCCAGACCCTTCAGCAACTCAGCAGACATTGTTTTAGGCGCAACTGCTTCAACTGGAGCGCTGGCTCCTACACCAGCGGGTATCAATGCTTTTCCCGTTCTAGCAGATCCGCCCGTTACAAAGTCTGGTGCGCCCCCAGTGTTAGGGACGAACTGTGACATTGCCGCGTTTTTTCCACTCTCGCCAGCACCTTGTCCAGCCTGACCAAACATGCTGGAGCCTATGCCGCCAAGTAAAGCAGACTTCAAAGCATCTTTGGGCTTTTGTCCAGTAAGCAGGCCAATGCCACCAGACAGCAGAGCATTTTGTATGGCTGGACTCATTGAACTGCCAAACAATGTGCTGCCCAAGCCAGCACCCGCTGGCCCTAAAAAGCTACCAGCTATAGCGGGTAGGGCTATCTTTGCTAGATCATCTAATAAACCCATAACTAAATTCCTTGTTAAACACGAACAATTATACAGGAAATTCCTGCTATGTCACTATCTTCACTGTTCCTGCGTCATTCCATAGTGAACCTACTTCTAATCCAGCAGGGCTTGTTGGCAGGTTCGTTAATGTAATATTGGTAGCTCTTAATTGCCCGGGATTTTTTTCTTGCTCCATAAACAACTGAATTGTCCTCACAAGATCGTTCATGTACCCCACATCGTATTCAATCGTGGGGTCTGGGAGCCTTGGAGCAGGCACTTCACTACTAGCCATTACCGCCTACCATCCGGTCTAATGTCAACACGAGGGCTACCAAGACGCCATTTTGAACCAAGAGCATCCGACTCCACCCGCAACGCGAATGATCTACCGCGAACCCTTAAATCAAGACTTCCGGTAAACTCTTCTACTGGACTAGCAGAGGTTCTTACAGCATCTCCTGATTGTGTGCTATCAAAGTTAGCGCCGGGGGAATTTCTTGCCTTTAACGTAAAAGTGGCTTGTGGAGAGGCTAACTGTGTAGATCCTACAAAAGTAAGGTCAGGCAGAACTCGCCTTATATAAGCAAAGTGATCACCGTCAGCTATGTCCATAACAGCAGATTCGATGAAAGAGTCCATAGCCGATCCATCATCATCGTACCCAAATTCATGGTTATACAAGTAGTTTGAACTTGTAGCAGAAGGGAAGTCTCTAACCCCCCTGTCGATCCAAGCTGTTCTTGCTAGGTTTCCAAAATACCAAACTTTTTCCATATAATTGTATGTAACATATTTATCATTTTCTTGTGAATTAGCAGAAGGGTAAAACCATGTAACCTCTGAAAATTCAGAGTTAACGCCAGCACAGATTTTGTCTACTTGAGACAGGTTGAAGTCAGCAAAAACCTTGTCCTTAACAGTGCATGGAAGCTGCGCTGTTTGCCCAGAATGCACATAAAAATTGTCTATCCCCATCCAAAAAACAAAATCTTCTGTAGCTATAGCTGCGTTTGGCCCAGCTATAGTAATATTTGAGGCAAGCTGTTGCAGGCCAAAAGTAAATGGTGGCCCAATAAAACGCATTGATGTGATAGATGTGTCCGTAAACACTAATGTTTCACGCTTTGTTTCAAGAGCGGTAACAAAAGTTGAGCCTGCACCAAGCCTTAAGTCACCAGCCGTGTTTGAAGACGTAGGAAACCAATCAACTGGGTTCTCTTGACTTGAAAACCTAATTAATAAATTGTCCTGAATACCATTGCCATCTGGGTCGCCTGAAGATGAGCCAAATCCATCACAGCCAAATGCTATAACGTGCCTATCGCGGTCAGACACCAGAACCTGTTTACATATGGTAGGGACACTGGTTTTTACCCCGCTTATATTTTTTAAAGGAACCGCTCTGACATTTGTGCCTTCGCTTTTGTCCCAATAAAAAATTCCAGCATCTCGTGGGTTGATAAGCAAGTCTTCGCCAAAATTGTCATGTGACCACAATCTGATTTGCGCGGTTACTGTAAGGTCAGATGGCATGCCCCACCCGTAGGTGGCTTCTGTTACCGTAACTCCAGAGCTATGTGCGGCGGCAGTTGTTCCAAACTCACCCCTAGACAATCCAGTTAATTGACTGGAAGTCTTGCTTGTATAGCCAATCACCTCATCTTCGATAACAACATATCCAGAATCTGGAAGTCCTGAAGTTGTGTTTAAATTTAATGTCGTACTTATTGGACTTATAGTGCCTGACAAGAATCCTGTAACTGGGGTATGCCCAGAAGGGCCACCATAAAAACCTGCGCCCCAACCGGTGCCACCAACCTGCGTATCTAGCCCAGAATTTATCTGGTACTCACCCACCGTCACAGTTCCGCCATTTCCTACATCGGAAGCGGCAGCAACCACAATACTGCCTGTTGTGGGATTTTTCGCTATTATGGTGTATTCGTTGTCGTTTGATACGGTAGCGATTTCATATTCTTGATTAAGAACATCTGCTGTTATAGTGCCGCCTAGAGTAACCGCGTCAGAAAAAGTTACAAAATCACCAGCCACCGCTCCATGAGCGCTGTCAAAAACCTTAATTATAGGATTATTAGGGGCTGTTCTGGCAAAAGTAACATCCCCTGCTGCGGTTGTTTCGCGTACAGGAGTAATGTCGTTATAGACTCCGCCTTGTTCAGCATAGTATTTATTAGTTGTGCCAAGGCCCATAAAGTTAGAGCCGTCCAACGCAGTCCAATTATGCAACGCACGACAAGTGCCTAGAAAAGTTGAGCTAGTGTACTTTTCCCACCCACCTATTTTTTCAGGAAAGCCAAGGCGAAAGCGCACCTTGTCACCGTCACGCCATCCTCCCTCATTAGAGTAAGAAGTAAGATCTCTAACAATTCCGGGTTTAAACTGTAGTTTTGTTAGCGGCATTTATCTATCACCCAGCAGCATCAAGGCTGTCTCGGAGGAGGGCGATTTCCTCTTTTAATTCTAAAATCGCATTATGCAAAATTGGAATTAACTGTGTTTCTTTCATTTTTAATTTTTCGTCTTGCTCAGTGTCAACAATTACGGGGTTTGCGCCTTCTGCTGCCAGAACGTCTTGGGCGCTGTAACCATAATGCTCGGATCCGTGCGCCTCGTTTTGCTCTCGGTCATTGGTGTATTGGAATTTAATCGGGGCAAACGAAGATAAAAACTCTAAGCCGTGTGGCACCTGTTCGATATTTGTCTTATCACGAACATCAGAAGTCACGGTCCACGCTACATTAATATAGGCGTTTGTTATGCTATTATTGCCCAGAACAATTCTGTCAGAGTAAGGACCGCCAGTAATCATGTCAAAGGGACTAGTGGTACTGCCAGCACCTCTTCCAATAACTATATTATCGCTTCCCCCGGGGCTAAGAGTGGCAACCCAACCCATTGCCGTATTGTAGTTTCCTGTGAGATCAAAGGAACCTGTATTACCGGAATTCGGGCCTATACAAACATTGTTGACCCCAGTAGTATTGCGTAAGCCAGCATCCTGGCCAATGCACACATTGCCGTCTCCTGTAGTCAACTCGTATAGAGCATTGGTTCCTATACCAACATTGTGATTTGAACTATCTGATGCAGATACTTGTGGCCCAGTTCGGTATCCTAAAAACACATTTTGACTAGAGTAACCACCTAAAAACTTGCCGGATTCAGTGCCTATAGTTATGTTTCTTTTGTATGAAGTTGAATCACTTATATAACCTGTCGCGTTGCCAGAACCGGATTGCGCTCCAGACTTATATCCGATAGCAATGTTTTCTCCAACAGCGCCCAGAGTCGATGCCAGAGCATCTTTTGTGTTTGCTTGCGATCCAATAACTACGCTGTAGCTGGACAAAGAATTTTCACTCGACTTGTAGCCTATTGCTACGTTTTCACTACCCAAAACATTGTCAAAAAGAGCGTTACTTCCAACCGCTACGTTTTTATTGCCTGATTGATTAAGCTTTAGGGACTCTAAACCAACACTTGTGTTTTCACTGCCGGTAATTATGCTTTCGCTAGAAGAATATCCCACGGCTGTATTGTAATCGCCACTGGTCAAAGCGCCAGCCGCTGATTTTCCAATTGCGGTATTCTTGCCATTCCCAGACATTGAGTTTGGTGATGCCGTACCACCAAGCGCAAGACTTCCAATGGCTATATTTTCTGTGCCGTTATTAAAAAACCCTTCAAGAGACAAAGTGGATCCGGGCGCTCCATTTAGATGGCCGCCAGTTAGAACCTCTATTCCATCGTTAATCAAGTTTCCTGTAACTGTTGCTCCGGTATTTGTGGCCTCAACTTTTGTTGTTCCAGAAAATGTCAAAGTGTCTGTTACATTACTGAGTGCCTTTCCATCGACTTTAGCGCCAACCCCTGCACCATCAGCATACACAATAGCAACTTGATCGGCAGGCACGGTCAATGTGCCGCCAGAACCATTGCCTTGGCTAAATATTACGGAAAACCCACCTGTTGTACTATTCTTTACGATATACGTTTTAGCAGCATCATTAGGGTCAATGGTTACAGTGCAGTCAGCAGTTAAAGTGCCGGAAAAAACAATAGCACTGTACTGTCCATCAGAAAGTGAGCCGTTATTAGTTGTAAGAGTGTAAGTTGAACCAGAAAGTGTTATTGCGCCAACATCATTCAAGGCACGGTCAATAATATCAAAATTGGTATTGACGGTTGTACCCCAAGTGCCGCTCTGTTCTCCAGACCCGGGCTTTGTTATGCCAGTATTATCTGTATATGTTGTAGCCATCTAAACCACCTTTTCTGTCCAAGTGTCGAGTATAACACCAGCGTTTATCTCTGTCCATGCACCGCCTGTAGGGACAACTTCAACCCAATTTTCAGGGGTGGCCCCGGCATTCATTTCTGTCCACAAAAAATCACCGTCAGTGGTTTGTACAAATATAGCGCTGATTGATGCCTCTCCATGATCAATCTGTGTTCCAACAGTAGTTTGTACAAAAACTGCGGTGATTGATGCCTCTCCATGATCAATCTGTGTTCCAACAGTAGTTTGCAAGAAGGAAGCTACAAAGTCTGATATTCCAGACCTTACAAAATTACCAACAGAAGTCTGGGCAAACTCCGCATCAACCGCCGCCTCTCCAACAAGGACGCCAACACCAACATGTTCTTTACTTAGGGTTCCTATAAGCTCTGCTGAACCAAATGCCCTGAGACTAGCCCCTGTTGCCTGAACAAAGTTTGCATCAAGCGCAGCAGAATCCGACAGAACAAGACCCTGCTCTGTTATTGATTTCTCTGATAAGGCCAGTTCACCAAACACTACGCTTTTCCTTATTATACTTCATATATGTAATAGGCCATCTTTTTCTAAGGCTTTGTAGGCCAAGTTACATTGCTAAGTGACGATGAAGAATTTGTGATATCTCGTAATGCCTGTCTATATGCTATCTGCTCTGCGGTCATTGTAAGATCAGAAGAAGCCCACCAATCTGTTTCAATTAACCTTTGATTCCTAACTTCTCTTAATGCTGCAATATTTGCTTCATCTTGACTAGGCATAGCCGCCAGCGCAGCATTAACCTCATCCACTTCATCACTTGATAAGTCAAAATTTTGCACTGTACCAAGTGAGCAATCCACAACAATTTTATTCATAGGACTCTCCTAAGTATCAGTAACGCTATAAAGAGATATTACAGAACCAGTACCAAATCCATTGCCGCAAAAAAGCCTGAATCCTCTACATGGTCCTGTTCTGCTAAAAGTGGTAACAACGGTCTCGTTGAATGACCCGCCATAATGCGAAAAAGCAGGGTCTGATGATGATGACCCCGGAATATTAGCATCCATATAATTTTGCCCCACAATGGAAGGAAATACAGTAGACGTACTCGCATCAAAATCAGAGTTCATGCCATTTATCCAAAAGTACCCTTTTACACCACCTCTATCATTACCAAAATGAACAGGCTCAGGCGTAATACTAATAGAAGTACCCCCGCCAGTTCCTGTGCCAGAAAGAGTTGAAACTGCGCTAGCTTTTTGAATAAAACGCAAACTATTATAACACTGATTTGTTATTGTAGAATTTGACGCATCTAAAAAGTTAAATGAAATGCTATCTGATAATGTCGCCGCTATTCTTATGCTATAAGCAACAAAAAACGTATCAACCCCTGATGGAAGGCTTGAAAAAGTTATAGTTGAGGGAGATGTGGTTGGTGATGTTTTTGTTATTAAATTAAAATTACCACCCGCTGGCAAGTTGGTCAGGTTTGCCCCGCTTACGGCAGGGAGCGTAGCAGGGAATCTACCATCAGGGATAGTGCCGCTTCCTAAGTTGGACGCGTTAAGTGCGGTCAGGTTTGCCCCGCTTAGCGCTGGCAATGCACCAGTTAGATTTGCAGCGGGAATATTACCGCTACCAGTAATATTGTTGCTATTAAGGTCTAGATCACCGCCAAGCGCGGGCGTGATATCGTCTACTAAGTCTGAGAGAACCCCTGTGAGACTAGATCCGTCGCCAATAAAGTCTGATGCCGTGACTGTTTGGTTTACGTTTAAAGGGCCGTTAATTGTTATACCCTCTCCTACCAAAGAGGCCATGTCTCTTGCTCTAGTCATCTAGACCTCCTGTGCAGCAGGCTCTGCTGTTAGTAGTGCCACTGCATCTTCCGCTGTGTTTGCACTTGCATTGCAGAAAACAGCGTGTCTTTTGCCTGTATCGTTGTGAACGACATACCAACCGTTACTAACGCCCTCAATTTGTTGTGCTGTGTATTGTGCTGACATTTTAACCTCTTACATCAATGTGATTTGGAAATTGCGTTGAGCGACACTTCTGTTTTCGAGATAAAACATTCCAGATGTTCCACCTGTAAACAAAGTCACAAATCCATCCGTCCCTGTCGTGCCTGTTGGTGGTCCAGCGTTGCTAATATTAAAATTTGACCCTTGATGCACGGCAGTATGAGCAGCACTGTTGCCAAAGTCTGCGAAGACAAAACAACTAAACTGCACCTGTGGGAAAACTCCTTCACCGGATGCCACGATAGAAAGATAACCGCCATTACGGTCTGTCGGGGTGATTGTAGCAAAAGCATCGTCAGCAATAGTAACATTGAGGCCATTAATTGTATTGCCGTCCAACTCAATAGTGCCGCCAAGTATCTCAACGCTGCCGCTGCTGTCAATTGTCATCGCAGCAGCAGTAACAGTCTCGCTGACGTTTAAAGGGCCATTTACACTTCCGCTAAATATATTAAACACATCGTAAGCGACAATCTCAACTACATCACTTGCAGTAAGCGCAGCCAGACCAGCAATCGTATTGTCAGTAGAGGTGTTGTAGTCAGTACCCGCCACAAGTGAAATTCCATTTTTGCTAACATCCACAAATGCCCCGTCAGCAAAGGTCAAAGTCTTGCCGTTGTCATCAGCACCACTCAGAGATGTTTCTCCACCAGATGCTGTAAAGTAGAACCTGTTTCGTGTCCCCTGAGAGGGGGTTTTACCTAAATATGACATTATACATCATCCAACTACAGTTTTGTTATAGTGACTCGACCTGATCCCATTGGGGTGTAACTGTTTCCACTAGAGCCACCCTGAGTATTTGTTTGGTTAGTGCCACTGTTGTAAGAACCGCCTCCACCACCATTCCTTGAGTTGTATCCTGCCGCTCCACCAGTGTATCCACCTCCACCACCAGCAGGACCAAAGTTTGCACCACGACCAGAAGCACCGCCTCCACCAAAACCACCGCGACCAATTGCTGAGGTAAAGTTTGCTTGACCATCAACACTACCATTAATAAATGATTTCGCCATAATTTTATTTGATCCGCTAGCACCGTCTACAGCATCCCCAAAAAAGCCAGCACCGCCCATTGTTGTTTGGTTGTCATTTGTTCCACCATAACCCAAACTACCCGGAGCGCCTTTATTAGCAGTTCCCCCAGCCGTCCCTGATTGCCCCTGTGCTTGTGACAAGCTGTAGGGGTACGAAGTACTGGAAATGTTTCTTCCTCCTCCGCCGCCTGCAATAACTAATATACTTGCTGCGGTGTTGTATGGAGTCTTTATAACGTAAGTGCCACCTCCTCCAGAGGCATCGTATACGGAATCATCAACACCTCTCTGGCCTACTACAATCTTTATTATTTCACCTTCTGTTAAAGTAAAATCACCTTGAATCAGCGCTCCGGTTGGTTTTGTTCCAAAACTTCCCCAACCTGACGCACCTTCAGCCTTAATTTGATAAGTGCCATCTTCTGGAACAGTCCATTCTTGTACGCCTTGTGTTGATACATTGAAATATGCAGTATTGGAAGTCCATGATGCCGCTGAATATGCCGATGTACATTGGGCTAATGTTGGCCCATCCCTACCGGTTACGCCAGCAGTAGTAAATATATGTGAGGTAAATGCATACAGTGGGAGTGATTCCCAAAATACTCTAATTGTACCAATATTTGCACCATACCTGCCTAGAGCATAGTTTAGTGTCGCTGTATCTAGTGTTACAGGCGGGCTGCGAAGCCATGTTACTTTGTTCGAGTACCCGGGGGTGCTTGTTTCGACATAAAGATAGAAACTTCCGTCATAAGCAAAAGGTAACCCAGTGCCACTGGAGCTAGTACCACCACTATCTCTATTCCACTTATTGGCAGTTGTTCCCGTAATCACCGGAAGCCATGTTAAGCCTTGATAATACGCATCAGTATATGTAGACGTAGTGGTGTTGTCATTGGTGGTTTCCCAATCTTGGCCGTCTGCCTCAAAAGAGTAGTTGCTAGAAGATCCTATATTGACATCATCTATTTGTATATCACCGCGGAAACTTGTACCAGATGTGTATTGAAAAACTAATCGTCCTTGTTCACCAACATAAGGCGCAAAGGCTGTACTTAAATTTACTAGCTCATATGCAGTAGTAGAATATTGACCACTGCGAGTGTCAAGAACTCCGCTTAATTCCCCAATGAGGGGGGGAATGGGTGCTGCTGAAGGAGATGCTCCTATCATAGATCTTGTAAATCCAAACGGCATAGACGTACCCTAACTGAAGTCCGTAACGTAATTAGCCAAATAATTTGTGCCGTCATACAACACCGTCATTACATCTATTGTATCTGTCGTAGACATTGTTTTAGTACCACCCGCAAACTTCATGGTCGAAGTAAGAGTTCTACCAGTTCCGTTTGTATCAATGATCAAAGTGATTGATTGACCCGCAACAGGGGAGGTAAACGCACTAAATGTTAAGTTGCCATTTAATGTAATTTTTTGGATTGCGCCGTTAGTAAAGTTCGGCGTAATCGTGCCGCTGGTAGTTCCAAGGCTGTATACAGTTTCTTCAACACCTTTAGCCTCCACATGACCAGTTACTTCCAACCCGCTGGTTGTGATACGCATCGTTTCTGTTGTGCTATCTTCTTTAAAAATAACACCGTTGCCACCATCAATCGTAATTGGATAACCGTTGTTAGAACGAAGCAATAACCCTACAGTTGCTCTTGTGTCGTAGGGCAGAGAAAGATCAGCATACGGAACGCTAGTAGAATTAAACATCCAACGAAGTGCGCCAGTTGTTCCCGTCGCGCCGGACTTTAAGTCGATTTTAGCGTCTGTAGAATCAAGCGTAATGTTGCCAGTTGCGTCAAGATTACCAGAGGCATCTACAGTCACCTTAGTATCACCATCAACTCGTAGTTGAATTGTACTGCTGGCAACTGCATTGTCCTCATCTGCTTCGATACGAAACGCGGTGTTGTCTAATGTAATCTCACCATTATTACTTGTGTCGCTATCATCAAAACGGATGCGTGGGTTGTTTGTTGCTAAATCCAATGCCTGTGCCGTGACAGTGCCAGTTACGTCAACGCCTGTGGAGGTGGTGGCGAGTTTTTCAGAATTAGCGTAATAAAATTGTGCGGCACCATTGGCGGCAAACAACGCATAATTTCCACCATCAGAAGCTTGAAGCCTAAGTTGGTCTGACGCTCTAATGTAAATTCGACCAGTGCCTTGATCATCAATGTAACTATTCAACCCATCGTGATAAATCTGCAAGTCAGACCCTGCACCAAAGATGGCCTTACTGTTATCATCAAACGTAGCGTTACCAGTAACACCGAGACTACTTACTGTTTTATTGGTTAGTGTCTGTGTGCCTGTAAGAGTGACAAGGCTACTGTCGGCAAAGTCTCCAATAGCTTTTGGTCCTAAGTAACTCATATTACCCCCCTACGAAATCTCAAGACACGACAGAGCCACATCCGCCGAAGCGGCGGTATCTGATGTAACTTTTATAGTATCACCGGGTTCTAAAACTATTTTTTGATCACCACCAACCGCAACCAATGATGACCCCACAGGAACAGGGGCGTCCTTTATGATATAAACACTGTCTTCTGCGCCACTGGTGCGGGTGCTTGCATCTAACTGAACATCAATTTCAATTTGGCTTGTGTGTATATTTGCTATAGTTAAGCCAATTATGGTTGTTTCCGTTGAGGCTGGGCATGTGTAAATGGTAGCAGGGGATGTTCCTACTCCAGTATCCGTCTCTGATTTAAAAGCGTTTGCCATTTTTTTATCCTAGCGCTATCGCAAAAGCCAAGCTGTTGTCAGTAAAGTTAACTGGCGATCCATTGGCGTCAT
>WLWG01001688.1_pt1 | contig 19047 bp, 22 predicted proteins | sample 6712871 | NCBI WGS metagenome assembly WLWG01 (sample SAMN12718693, study PRJNA515312) | sponge metagenome | isolation source: marine sponge | host: Mycale hentscheli | place: New Zealand: South Island, Marlborough, Capsize Point | collected 2003-05-01
TGCTTCATTTTGTGTTCGATATTGCATGTCTTTCTCCTTTCTAAAATTGTGTAACGATTCAAACTAGGAGAGAGAATACAGGAAGAAAAAACAGCGTGCAAGCATTTATTTTCTATTTTTTTGCTATTTATCGGATATCCACGTTTTATGCTCGTGAACCATGATCCTCTGCTGCTCAGAGCAGGTCCTGCAGATTCGTCGCTCGGTGCCGCAGGCGTGGAACTCGTGCCATTCGTGCAGGCCCAGATAGCACTTCAGCTTGGCCTCATATTCGTCGAGCAGGTCCAGTAGCCGTTCCATCAGTGGATCGTGTCTCGATCCACACCGATGTCGGTGCTGGTGGCAAGGAAGTTGATCGACAGGCTGTCCAGAAAGTCGTCGTGGTCCATTCCGCAATCGGCTGCCAGAGCGCACAGGAGCCCGCTCAGTACGCACATCAGCTCGGCATTGCTTACCTTTCGGTCCTTGCGAACTTCCTCCACAGCGCGATAAACGGCGTCGTTGAGCGTCGTGACGCCATCAACAAAGTCTTCAATAGTCTTCAACTTTCCTCTCCCGCAATATTGCTTTTTCCCACGCCCTGCATTCGACACAATACCAGCCCCGCCGGAGGGGCACTAGCTGGCCGTTAGAGGTGTCGTCGTAGCCAATGATCTCGCCCATGGTGCCGCCGCACCTGCAGGGCTTCTTGGTCAGGTCGTCGGCGAGGCTCGCTCGGTAGGGTCTAGTCATAGGTCTGCGGCTCCACCTTATACTTGCCGGTGATGCCGTGCTTGGCCTCTACCAGTCGCACAAAGTCCTTGGCGAACAGCGGCGCGATCTTCATCTGCTGAGACGCCTTGATGTAGATGGCCAGAATCTCTTCCTCATCAAGAGGCTTCTGCCGCAGCAGCTTGGCCTTCAACCTTTTAAACATCACCCATTGCCTCCTTGATTGCTTCAATCACCTGATCCGTGTCGCCCGAGTCCTGCAGCTCGTCCCGGTACGCACCGTTCTCGTCCAGCACGTGGTAGTCCGTTTCGACGTATCCGTAAAAATCCAAGTCGCTTGGACAGTCCCGTGGGTCGCCGCGCCACGCTGGTTCGCGAAAATAAGAGATCACGCCTATCTGCCGAGGCTCTCCTTCAATGTCGTGATCAAACACAGTCAAGTAGTTGGTCATAGCTCTCCCCTTGTCGGCGAAGAAAAGCTTTGGCTTTACCACAAGCTTCTTTTCTTGAGTAAGCGAACATGGTGACTTTCTTGCCGCGCACGCTAATTGTTGCGCGATACCAGTCATCTTTAACTTTTTCGATCTTCATTAATCTCGTCCTCCAGCTGCAATATTTCGCTTTCTTCGAGTGTGTGAATTAATTCTACCTTTCTAGTTCTGCCGTTTTTACCCTTTACTTTTATCGACACAGACAGGATGTCAATCTGCTCAGGAAGCCCATGCTCTGCGGGCATCACTTGATATTCAACTCCAGCTATCAAAGATAATATCGAGGAGCTGACCCTCGTGCCTTTCGTCATCTGCATATGCCTCCATTATTTTCTGGGCCGTGACCGGCTCAACCTCCCGTAACAACTTGCAATATTGCTGCACCACCATCGTAGCCGTTACCTTGCTTACAGGCGCCTCGAAGTACTCGGCAATCTCCCGCAACATTGCGTAATGCTCGGCCCGCATTGTGACGCTCACCCAAGGCGTGCAGCGGTCCTTGGGCGATGGCGGGGGCACATACCCCTCCGGCTTCTTCTTTGCCTTGGGCCTCCGGCTCTTCAAAGCATATCTGAACGGTTTTTTACTCGGCACTTCCCCAACTCTCCCCTATTTCCACATCCACTTTACTTGGTACGTCCAGCTTGACGGCTTCGCGCATCAGCTGGGCAGCCTCCTCGGCTTCCTCTCGTGTCTTCACGCTCAGGGCCACCTCGTCGTGTACCTGCAGCATCAGGTTAAATCCAGCCTTATGCAGCGAAATCATGGCACTTTTAACCTGATCTGCAGCGGACCCTTGTATTAATTTATTGGTGCCCTTCCACGAAAATGCCCGCTTAATTCGGGCACCGTACTTGGCGTATGCCTCTTCATACGGCAACGCCTTGTTGATGCCCCACGCCTGCGGCTCCCACAGCGGGAAGCGACACTTCCGGCCCAGTAGCGTTCGTATTGCGCCCCCAGAGGCTGGGTGTTCAATTTTTTTCTGTACTGAGTGGACGGTGCCCCGAAGAAACGGGACGCGCTCGTGAAAAGTCTGAATTAGCTCAGACGCCTCTTCCAGCGACAGGTCCAGCTGCTCTGACAGCTTCTTTTTGCCCATTCCATACATTAGGCCCAGCCCGATGGTCTTGGCCTGCTTTCTGGTAATGCCTGCCATGTCAGCAACCATCTGGTGAAAGTCCGTGTCTGGGTCTTCTCGATATGCCGTGGCCATCTTCTCAGCACCGTCGAGCTGCAACAAACTGGCGTAATGCACAAGCAGGCGTGGCTCCTGTGAGCTGAAGTCACAGGCGGCCCAAAGCTCACCCTCTTCGGGCAAGAATAATCCTCGGACCATGGGTCCTGTCACTGGGTGCCGTGCGGGCACCTGCTGCAGGTTTGGCTGGGCCATACTCAGTCGCCCGGTCACCGTGCCGCCGAAGTCACCCCTGAGTTGGTTGATGTGCGAATGAATCCTGCCATCTGCCTCACTGGCGTCTAGGTAGGGCTGCAGGAAGGTATTGTGCGTTTTGTTGACCTCTCTGGCGGCCACGATGGCCTTGGCCACCTTGTGGTCACAGCCTTCGAGAAAAGACCGTGTGAAGCTTGGTGCGCCCTTCTCTGTGCGCGGGTACGGGATACCCAGCTCGTCAAACGCCTTGGCAATGCTGGCAGCTGCCCAGATATCAACCGGGACCCCGGCCTCTTTTTTAATACTTTTTATCAGCTTCTTTTCTTTGTCGCGCAGCTCTTCAATGAGTTGCCCAGCCTTGTCTCTATCAAAGCGTATGCCTTTGTATGTCATGCCTACCAGCACAGGCAACAGCTCACGCTCGAGCTGGAATATGCTTTCAACTTCCTCCTGCCGCATTAGCACCTGCAGGTGATGCCAAAGCTTCAGCGTCAGAGCCGCATCCTGCTCGCCATAACGACCAACGTACATCGCGGGCAGCTTCCAAAGCTCTTTCTTATGGTGTACACCAAAGTCCGCTGCAGCCTTCTTCAGGGCCTCCTCAGACTTTACTTCCTTGAGCATGTCAAAGCCCAAAGAGTTCAGGGCATAGCTGAATCGATTCTCATCCACCAGACCGGCAGCTATCATCGTGTCGATAATGTCGCCGTTCACCTCAAAGCCTGACGCCATCAGCCACCCGAGGTCATACGCTGCGTTGTGCATGATCTTCGGGCAGGGCAGCTTGAGGATATCCGCTATCCACAGCTCGACAATACGCTTGTCCAGATTGCCACCGCCCTCGTGTGCGATTGGATAGTAGCCACACCACCCGTCCACTGCCACGGCGTAACCAACTATAAAACCATCTTTGCGCGGCCAGCCGGGTCCGAAACGCTCCATATTCGGGTCACAGGTCTCGAGATCGATCGCGATCTCTTTTGCCTCTGACAGGTCGGGAAAGTTCTGCGGGGGTAACCATTCACTGCTAAGTACGTCACTCAAAATCTAAATCCTCGTTCACCGTTTTTCGGAAGCACTATGTGAAGTGCCTGACGTGTTCTCGTTACACCAACGTATAACAAGCGGTGAATACTATCGGCATTGTACTCGTATTCTTTTGCAAATCTAGGAGAAAGGTCTGTCATCAGAAGCACGTTGTCTGCTTCGCCACCCTTTGCCCCGTGGATCGTGGACAGTTGTATTGGCGCCTTGGCGGTAAGTTTGGTGCCTCGGCGCAACACGGCTACAAGATAATCTCTTTTGTCCTCGCCGATCTTGCCCAGCGCCTCGTGCCATATCTCGTCAGTCAGCAGCCCGTGCTTTTCCTTGAGGTCCTCCATCGAGAACATGTCTTCAGGGTCGGCCTCTTTCAAGGTCCGGTGTCCTCGGGCAACCATGCCGACACCAAGATATCGATAGACATTCTTCAGCATGGAATAGTTGATGTCCCTGCCTGCTCGTAATCTCTCCCAGCCAATAACAGCTGACAGCATCGCCTCGCTGACACTCTTGTGTCCGTGGCGCTCGAACAGCAGCCCCTGAGACTTTATCCACTCGTGCATGTCGTTCAACATGTAATTCGTGGCAGCCATGATGAGCCACTCGCCGTCGCTGATGTCCACCTGCTGAAAATCATTGTAATAACTGATCTCGCCACCTTCAGTGCGCGGTGCCCACTCCTTAGGCTGACGTTGCTGGATTCGCCTGACAATCTTGTCAGCGAACGAATGTATTTTGGAGGGCACCCGGTAGCTTTGGTTCAACACATGCACGTCACCGTCACAGGACAGGAAGCTTTCGACATCGGCCCCTGCCCAGACATACACGGCCTGATCGTCGTCCCCAGCTATCCACGTGCGCTGTGCCTTGTCGGCCAGCTGCATCACCAGCTTCCATTGCAACTTGGACAGGTCCTGAGCCTCGTCAATGATCAACGCCTGCAGCGTTGGCAGTCGCTCAGGCTGCTCTACGATCTGTTCAAGTAGATCAGTAAAGTCCATCAGCATCTTGGCTTCTTTGAATTTGCGGTAGCTGCGCTCGACATACTCAAAGTGATGCCACTCGATGTCAATTTTGCTGCGGTTGTAATGAGTTCTGAGATCCTCGCCCTTGATCCGGGCAATGTTAATCTCGCTCAGAATTACGTTGTCAGCTCGAATGACAAAATCATCACCATCGGTGCTGGTGGTAACGTCTAGCCCTACACTCTTGGCAAACTCGGCATAGTCCTTGGCCGACATGATGTCCTTGCTCTCCACGCCGAGACAGCCGTATGCCAGACTGTGCAGTGTCCTAAACCAAGGGAAGTCAGTGTCTGCATTCAGATGCGGGAACTTCTCGATTGCACGATCTCTAGCTTCGAGGGCGGCTTTGCGCGTAAAAGCAAAGTAACCGATATCCACCGAGTGCGTGCCTGCCTCGAGTTCCTTGGCGACAGTCTCGAGCATGTAGGTCGTCTTGCCGCTGCCGGGTGGTCCAAATAATTTAGTTATCATCAGAAAGGCACGTCGTCGTATGTCTTCGGCGCGTCGAATGGCGCGTCCTGTGAATCAAATACAGGCATCTGCCAGACCCGTGTCGAGCGGCCCTTGAGCTTTAGCACAGTGTTTTCGCCTCCTATATCACGCAGCCTTTGGGATATCTTTGGCGCAGACAGTCCTGTAAAACTGTTGCGCTTTAGATGAGCCTCTAGGTCCTTCATTCTAAAATACACCTGACCCTTTTCTTCGTCAGTCCACACTCGGCCCAGTAGTATCTCATCGCGGTCCATGCCCTGTTGCAGGTGCGTGGTGAACTCTTCTACCAGTTCATTGAATCGTCCGGTTATCGTCGTGTCTTCACTGGCCTCGGTGATCTGCTCCAGCTCCACCATTTCCTTGAGCAACTCATTGATCAGCATTTCCCAGTCCACCTTCTTCATTGTGGGCGGCAACATGTTGAGCCGCTCCATGCACGCACGTTGAAAGTGCATCTGATTGAAAAGCGTATCGGTCTCAAGCTCTACCCGTTTGCCGTTCACGTCAAGAAACCACAGCGGTGGCTCACTCGCGTACTTTGTCAGTGAAGCGAGCTGCGGGCTGTCAGGACCATCGCCACCAACGCCGTGCTTACGGCTGCGACATAGGCCCGAGTTGCAGAACGATTTGATAGGATCGTCTTTGCACTTGTATTTGTAGTCCTTCTTTTCTAGTTGCTTCTGGACCAGAGCAATTTCGTTCAGACCTAAAGGCGGGTCAAAAAACTTCATGTTGAACTCCATCAGCTTGTCGCTCCACTTTTCTGGAAACGCTTTCTTGAGAAAGATGCCGAGAGAAAACATGCCGTTATTGCGAGTGCCCTCAGGAAAGCCTTGCGAACACAGAGCCTGCAGACATGGCGGCCCGTCTCGCAACGGGTCGTTGTCTTTCTTTTTCTTTCGCGGAACAACCAGCTTCTCTTGCGCGTACTTGTCGTACATCGCAAACATCTCGTCCATCGTCGCCGCGTCGCCGTCGTCTTTGATTGCATAGCGGAGTGTCTTGTCGCCGCCGAAATACGGCAGGTTCAGAAAGTTGCCTACGTCACCGCGTTCGATCAGAATCTCGCGCTGCTTTGGGAATATCTCTCGTCCAGCATGGCCAAGCAAAGCCGCGCAGGCGTTCAGGTAGTCCTGCATCTCTCCGGCTGGCACGGGGTCCTTGGTGAACGCATAGGCGTGAGCGCCTCCTGACTTACTGCGAAACACAACAAGGGGCAGCTCCAGCTCTCTCACTTTCTTGACGAAGGCAGTAAGGTCTAAGGGGTATTGGTCCACATCAATAGCGCCCCACGTGCAGCTGTTGTCCGCACGTATTGGCACGATGCCGAGGGATGGCTCGACACCATCGAGGTGCTTCTGCCACAGGTCATCTGTGGGCGCCTGCCGAATGACAGTGCCCTTGCCTGCATGTTTCCCCGAGTCGCTGACGCCGTTGATCTTGTAGGTGCCGTAAACACTGTCTAGGCCCCAGAATATTTTTTTAAATTCTTCAAGCATTCTTCTTTCTCAAGTGCGCTGGGGCACAAGGCCCCAGCGTTGTACAACGGTTAGAAGTGGGAGTGCGACGCTCCTGCAGCGGCAGCTGCTTTGTCTTCGCCTTCGTGCTTCACGTTCACCTGCCCAGCTTGAATGGACTCAGCAAAAGCCTTGGCAGATTGGTAAACGCCAGCGTCTTCTACGCTCCCAATTCGCTCAATCTCCCAGCCGTGCCACTTGCCTCTGTCATTCGACTCGCTCATGACGGTAAGTCGATACTGCTGGCTAAACATCGGCGGTGTGTAAAGGCCGTTCGCGCCTTCTAACTTGACCGACATCATCATGCTGTTCCACTTACGGCTCTTCTTAAGCTGCGTGGACTTCATCACGATAAGTGCTGGATTGGGCACGCCATTCTTATCAACAACCATCACATAATGGTTCGCGGTATTATCGATGTAGTTGCCGTTATCCAAGAAGTCTTTTGACTCGCCCGGTTCGCGATGCGTCCTGCTCAAGATGTCGGACGTGGCCGGATGGATGTTGATCGGTGCGCCACTGCCAGAGCCGCGTGGTGCCCACTCGATGTACTGACGCACATAGGCACACGGTATGACGACAACGCCGCCAGCTCCGTCAAACAGCTCACCAGTCACACTGTTGTACAGCATGCCGGGTGATGCACCGTCCACTTCGCCAATCTCTGGACTCATGTTGGTCAGGATCTTCAGGAAAGGAAGAGCTAAGTCGTCCTGTCCCATTTGCTCAAAACCTACCTGCGCGTCTGCTTCAAATGATACAGCCACTGCAATTTCGGTGGATTTCTTTTCTGCTACTTCACTACTTTGTGCTTTAGCCATGTTTCGTTTTCCTTTTTTCGTTAAGATTTTATCGTTGCTTTTTGACCGATATAGGCACCGAATAGTTCCGTAGGAAACTCGTTGCCTCTTTCGACCTGCTCTTTCACCCATGCTTTTAACGTCATGGGTTCTATCTTCTCGGCTTGCTCGACTGGATAGCCCTGCATGCCTAGAAGCTCTAAAAGACGAGAGCAAAGCTCGTCTTCACCACGTCCGAACCGGACGCTTACGGTGTTCTTGATGATGTCATCCATGCCATGCTCACGAAGCCACTCGAAGGCTTCGGCCTTGCGGGCTGCGGGAATTGACGCAGAGTAAAAGGGCTTAACCTCCACTTTGCTACCGTCTTCCATCGTGAAACCCGTCATCCCTGTCTGCGCTAGGGCTTCGGGTATGGCTTCTTCTGACAACTTTCTAAAAACATTCTTTCTTTCTTTGAGTACTGCTTCGAGGTCAGCGACCTCTGCGGCAATTTCTTTAGCTCTCTTTGCAAGGGCGCTAATACCCTTGATGTCATCATCCTGTATTTTTAGCGCGTCTGCGTCCTTTTCAAAATCAATCATCGTCGCCTTCTCCTCTGTTGAACAAATCTATTTGAATAGGAATGTACCGACGTTCCTGTTTGTCCCATTTCAGGCACTTAAAACGCCCGTGGTTCTTGGACGCTGCTACGGTGGCCATAATGGCAATAGCCGTAGGATCGCCTATGAACAATAGATAATCGTCATCATTGAAACCCTCGAGGCTTCGTTTGACGCGAGAGACGGTTGGACCTGAAGAAAAAATTACTTGGGATTGAGACGGCGGCAACACAATTTCTATCTCCCCATACTCAAGAGCGGGAGCGATATTGTGCTTTCCTGTTTCGGATACGACATAGACTTTTGACATCTACATTCTCCTTTCTGATTAAAGTATTTCCGCAAAGCGGATGACAATAGTACAATACTGATCTTAGAAAGCAAACAGAAAGTAGAAAGGAAAAACTGTGGAAAAAATGTGGATGGACACGTATCGGTTCAAGAACGAGCCGTATGAGCATCAGCGTGCTTATTTAGAAAAGTATTGGCGTAGGCCGGTTGCCGCGTTGTTCGCGGACATGGGCACCGGCAAAAGCTTTATGGTGATTAACAACCTGTCGATGCTTTACGACAGGGGACAGATTAATAGTGCCTTGGTCATTGCACCAAAGGGCGTGTACCGCAATTGGGTGAATCTCGAGCTGCCCAAGCACATGCCCGATCACATCATCTCGCGTATTGCGTTGTGGACGCCCTCGCCAAGAAAAGCAGAGAAGGCTGAACTCGATAACCTCTGGGAGGTGACCGAGGACCTCAAGATTCTGGTCATGAACATCGAGGCTCTCAGCACGGCCAAGGGCGTAGAGTATGCCACCCGATTTGTCCGAAGCACGAAATGCTTCATGGCGATCGATGAATCGACCACGATTAAGACGCCCACTGCCAAGCGAGCAAAGAACGCTGTGAAGATAGGCCGAGAGGCCAAATACAAACGCATCATGACAGGCTCCCCTGTCACCCGCTCGCCTCTGGACCTGTTCCAACAGTGCGACTTCCTCGATCCTGACTGTCTAAACTCCACCAGCTACTACGCCTTCCGCGCTCGGTACGCCGTGCTGGTCGAAAAGAACATGGGCAGCCACAGCTTTAAGAAGGTGGTCGGCTACCGCAAGTTGGATGAGCTAAAGCAGAAGCTAGATAAATTCAGTTATCGTATCCGTAAGGACGAGTGCCTAGACCTGCCAGAGAAGGTGTACATAAAGCGAGAGGTGCATCTCACCAAGGAGCAGGTGAAAGCCTACCAAGAAATGAAGACCATGGCGCTGGCGCTATTGAAAGACGGTATGGTCAGCACCGTCAACGCTTTGACTCAGCTTATGAGACTACATCAGATTGTCTGTGGCCACGTCAAGCTAGACGACGACCGAGTCGTCGAGGTGCCCAGCAACCGAGTACAAGAGCTGCTCTCTGTGATCGAGGAGGCTTCTGACAAAGTAATCATCTGGGCAAACTACCGTCATGATATTGACGCCATAAAATTGGCGTTGCAGAAAGAGTACGGTATGAATGCTGTGGGCACATACTACGGCGACACGGATGACGACGAGCGGGCGCGTGTTGTTAAGGAGTTTCAGGAGCCAGAAAGTGAACTGCGTTTCTTTGTTGGTAACCCACGCACTGGCGGCTATGGCCTGACGCTCACGGCTGCAGACACTGTTGTGTATTACAGTAACAGTTTTGACCTCGAGGTCCGGCTCCAATCTGAGGACCGCGCTCACCGGATTGGTCAGACCCGCTCGGTGACCTATGTGGACCTGATCTCGCCCGGCACGGTGGATGAGAAGATAGTGAAGGCGCTGCGAGGCAAGATTGACATAGCTAACGAAGTTTTAGGCGAGGAGATGAAATCGTGGTTGATTTAATACCGATAAAGAAGAAGTTTAAATACCACTCGCTGCAGCGTCAGGACCTGCCCGAGGGCAGACGCTACGTGTATGGCGATCAGAAGCTGCCCAGCGTGACCACCATCCTGTCAGCGACCAAAAAGGACAAGGGGGCGCTTGATGCGTGGGTCGCGAGAGTTGGACAAGAGGAGGCTGATCGGATTAAGAACGAGGCGTCACTGGTCGGAACTTACCTCCATGAGGTGATCGAGCGAATGGTTGCCTACCGTGACCTGCCCAGACCCACTCGATGGGAGATGTGCAAGGGCTACGAAATGGGATACAAGATCATCAACACCTACTTTCGCAACGTGAATGAGATCTGGGGCAGTGAGGTGTCGCTGTTTTATCCTGAGAGATATGCAGGGACGACTGATTTGGTTGGCGTGTACCGGGATAAGCCTGCCATTATCGACTTCAAGCAGAGCAACAAACCCAAACGGCGAGAGTGGATAGAAGACTACTTCTGCCAGCTGGCTGCCTATGCTCTGGCGCACGATGCGCTGCATGGCACTAACATCGACAACGCCGTTATCCTGATGGCGGTACGCTCAGACGGCAGCACTGCCGAGTTCTCGACAGCGGGCCGTGAGTTTCAGGGGTATAAGGATATGTGGCTTCGCCGCGTGGACGAGTTCCATAAAACGCAAAGTTGAGTTTTTAAAAAAAATTTGCCTCTCATAAACACTGGGCTACAGCCCAGTAAAACGCCTTTTTTGGTTCGGCAAACACTGCTATTTACAGTGTCAAGCTTTTTTTTCGAGCCGCTTTTCTCTGATGAACACTGGGCCACAGCCCAGTGAAACGTCCGTTTTTCGGCGAACTCGAAATTTTGAAAAACCCGTTTGCTATAATACGCATGTAAGTTGATAAGACACTTACATCACTTTTACTTATACAGGAGAAAGATATGAAGAAGTCAGAATGGTTTATCAAAAACCCAACCGTGCGAAAAGCTAAGAATCGCGGGTTCAAGCCAGTGTGGTATCACAGCGACTACGGTTACACCGCCGGGTGGATTTACAAAGAAGGCACTAAGTGGCTGCACTTTTACTCGCCGACTCTCGGCAGGAAGCGACTGCCAAAGAATGCCAAGCTCGAGTTAATCAAATAGAAAGGAGACAGGTCGTGTCAGATGAAACCAAGATCAAGCGTATGGTCCGGCGGTGCATGAACGAGCTGAAGAAAAAGAAGTATGAGATCGGCATCACCAAAGACGATGTGGATCGAGCCGTCAAGATTACCCGAGTCGTAGACAAGGGCTGGTGCAACGGGGCCACTTATGGCGGGCGAAATGTGATTCAGGTCAACCTGTCATACTGGCAACACAAAGAGGGCAAGCACTTTCAGAAGGAGTATGACGCCTTCAACAACTGCCCCGTGATAGGTGGACGGTGGTGCGAGAGTCTTGACCAGTCACTCTGGATAACCGTGGCTCACGAGGTGGCTCACCACGTGCAGTATTCAAAGGGTCCGACTTGCCGGTGGCTCAAGAAGCACTACCGAAAGCCCCATGGCCGAGGCTTTCAGGATATCTACACTATCCTACGGTCAGGCTTAGTGAATAAGATGCTGTCCCATCCCTCAAGCAATGAAGTCAGTGGGGAATAGCTGCTGCAGCATCTCTCGGCTTGACGCGCTTGCTGGTCCAGTCGGTGCTGCAGCCTCTGGCGCGGGGGCCTCGGCTGGTGTCTCAAGCATCGGCACACCTCTGGTCTGTGGCGCTGGAGGCGCGACTCGAGCTTGGGGAGGAGCGACAAGTGGGCTAAGAAGCTCAACACCCGGAACTTCCTCCATTGTTTCTTGAAGAGTTTCTTTTGACTCTGGGTCTGCCGCAACAGACGAAGCGCCCCCAATGATAATCGTACTTGGCGTAGGGGGTGTCATTCTTCCTTGTCTAGCTGCCGCTGAACGACCACTTCTATATAGAGGCCCAAGCGTTTTACTCAAAATAGGCGCAAGTGCTTGCGCTGGAACAGTGCCTCCAAAAGAAGCAAACAATCTACCTACAAGGTTGCCAATAGCTGCTCCACTATTTGATCTGTTTTGTGTGCGATTAGCTATTCTTCCTGACACATTGGCTAAGGAGGAAATTAAGCCTTGCTCCTCTTTATTAAATAGAACGTCAATTAAAGCTTTATTATTACTTTTAACGGCAGCCCAATCAGTGCTTAGTTTAGATTTTACCCCTTGTGCAATATCTTCGGAAGCGTCCGTGAGAGTCCCATCGAAAAGTTTGATAGCTACCTCGCCACGAAGAGCTGTCCAATCTTCGGGTGCTAACTGCTCTTTTAATGTTCTTACATCTCGTGCAATATTTCGTTTGCTTGTTAGGTTTAAAAAAGAATTGGCAAAAATATAATTAGCAGCATCCTCAGGCGCTACTTTAAATTGCAGTTTTCCATCACGCATTTCTTTTTCAGTTATTTCTTGAAGTATGCCTTTAGTTTCCCACTTTTGTTTGAATCCCGACCAAGTATTAATTGCCTTTTTCCAAGCAATAATTGATTGATCTGATGTATTAACTTCACCAAACATATCCATTTGATTAGGGCGCAAAAATAAATTTGCAGTAACACCCTCCTCAAGATAATTATCTAACGCGTCTCTTGCCGCTCGTGCCGCTTCTCCTTCAGAACCTTGCTCTCTACTGGCCGTTGTCAATTGCTGCCGCCTAACTTGAATTTGATCAACATCGGCACCGTTCTTTAGGTCGGCCCTTAGATCGTCCACAAGAGCGTAAGTTTTTGGCGTCGTGTTACGATTAAAAGTTTCTAAAGAAGAAAGTAAAGTCTCATCAGCAAACCTTGTAGCAGACGACGGGTCTAAAAAAGCTTGACCAGTTGCTCGTGCTTGATCGTATCTATCGTTGGCAATTTGTCTTGCTCTATCTCGTTGCGCCCGTAAAACTTCTTGTGCCGCAGCTGCTCCCTCACGGCGAGTTCCCGCCCCCATTTGTTTTGAAAGTTCTTCTATATTTGACCTTACGGCTGCAACTTGCTCATCGTAAAACTGCCGCATTGTAGAGGCAGCCTGTGCCTCCGTGGCGCCCTTGGACAGCATGTCTTCATAAAGCATCTGCCCTAAATCTCTCTGAATTTGTCCTGTGGTCAATTCTATTTTAACGGGGAGGCCAGCTGCTTGTGCCTTGATCAGAGCTTCTTGAGGAATATAGCCCTGCTGCACAAGGGTTTTATATTCGTTGAAAAGAGAGGCTTGTATGTCATCAGGATTTAATCCCTGACCTTGAATGTAGTTTTGGGTTGCTTGTGTAAAAGTCCCATCAGGATTAAAAACTTGATTAGGGTTATTTTTATATTTGTTTATAAGATAAGAGCCTGCTTTACCAAGAAGCTTACCCATGCCTAAAAAAGTAGGACCGAAGATAGCGCCCGATACAGGTGCAGACCAATCATATGGCAGTCCTGTTATAGAACTTGAGGCCGCCTCAAACGCTCCTGCCTCCACCGCCGCCGTTGTTGCCGCTCCTCTAAATCCTCTAGTGGAACCCGCACCTATTGTTTTGCCAATCGCGGCTTCTGTGATCGGTGCGGCACCAATTGCCCCTGCCAGTTGTAGAACAGTAGAACGATCTAATCCTTTAGGATTGGGGTAAAAGGTAGAAACCCCGAGAGGATTTCCTTCCTCATCTCTGTTATCTATAGAGACGAGTAGATTACCTTGGCTGTCGTAACTGGTTTGCGCGTTAGGAAAAATATTCTTTATGCCCTGCTCTAGCTTGAAATCATCAATAGTGGTGGTCAACAGTCCAATGTATTCAGCTTTTTGAGCAGCAGTAGCATTAACCGGAGAAGCCCCAACAGGCAACTCTGGATAATCAACATTTTCGCGAGTCATAAAATCAGCGACTGCTTTAGGCACCGAAGCAACGGCGCTGACCGCCTCCCCGGCAATATCTTTAGCGGACTCAATTATACCTGTAGGCTCTGCAGGTGAGGTTAACAAAGTTAACCCTTCAGCACTCATGCCTTCTAGGCTTTCTCGATTTCCCGCCATGAATTCGTTAAAAATAGCCTGATCAGGCATTGAAAGTTCGTCTTCCATTATTGTTCCTGTCGCTTGCGCTCTGCTTCTACTGCAGCTGCAATATCGTCTCTACTACGCACTTGGGCAACGGTGCTAAGTTCAATTACTGGTATTTCAGGTATTTCAAATTTTTTCCTCGGGTAACCCACCTCAACAAAATAATCATCTAAACGACCACTATCCACCGCGTCGTTATATCGCTCCATCATCTTAATTTCTCTTATCTTCCTGAAATTAGTCAGTGCTTTAAGAGCCTCTGCATCCAGCTCCCTACTACCCGTCATCACTTGAATTAAGAAGTCTCTTTCAGCGGGAGTATCAAGCCCTCTTGCACCAATTCCTAATGCACCGATTGCTGTAAAAACATCAGAACCTAATAGGGAGTCAAGATATTGATTCTGCGCTGTTATGCTTGCTGCTTCTGGATCATTTAAAAATTGAGCTTTAAGACGATTGAAATTGGACGTTACGCCAGAAAGAATACCAGTGTTAATATCCCCAGTTTCAATAATACGAAGCGCCTCATCCAGCTTGGCAATATTTTCTGGCGCCTTTGAAGCGGCGCTCACCATTTCAGTGTCTTGCGTAAATTTAACCTTCCTTCCCTCTGCTACATAGGGGTCTTGAAATGCTGGTGGTTCGGCACGCCCACCTGCAATAACTAATTCTTTAGTCAAAGTGTTTTCTTGCCAAGGAAGATTGGGATCAAAACTTGAGTTGTTTTTAGCTATCTCTTTCTTTTCCTCAGAACCCAAAGTTCTGAATGTCTCTCGTCCCGCCAGCTCCGTTGCAATGTCTGTCTGCCTTTCAGACAAAGCTAAATTAGCCGCTAGTGTCGCATCTCTTTCAGCTTGCGCTGCTTGAAGAGCCGCGAGCCGTGCTGCTTGCTCTCCTTTTCGTAACTCAGCAGTACGTGCGCCTATTTGACCGGGCAGGGCGCTTGTCGCTTGAGCCAAACGTGCAGCCGCAGAGCCTCGCAGTGCTTGGCCCTGAGGCCCTACGTTACCGGCAAAGCCCAGAGCCGCCTGACCTATGTCGAACAGCATCTGTGCGCGGATCGCGTCTTTATCAGTAGTGCCAAGTAACTCTTCATACCTAGGCGTTAATGCCCGAGTCCTACCCATAAGATCAGGAAGGGCCGAAGGTTCTCGCGCTAAAATATCAGCGATATATTTATCTGCGGGCGAAACTGCAGGGGTAACGCCGCCCGGATTAGAGGCTGAAGGCCCCACGCTACCTTCTTGAAAATTTTGGACAATGCCTCCCTCAGCCATGCCCATGGGTAAAGAGCCAACGCCGCCCGGCTCAACCGGGGGCGCTGGAAGTCCAGCTGCAGCCATATCCATTGGAGGTGGAGGCATAGCAGCGGCTGGAGCCATCGTTCCAAAGGGGAGTGACGACGATGGTGTTAGTGCCTCGATTCCTTGCTGTGCCAGCACTGGCTGTAGGAGAGCCAACACATCATCAGGCGTTTCTACTGCTGCGCTCATGCCCACCAGATCAGCCAGCTCTTCGCGTCTGGCATCGACCGAGCGGTAGTCACCGCGCAGGTTATTCATTAAAACCTCAGGTGAATCAGGGCGACGGTCCATCAGCTTGGCCATGTCTTGGTCTTCGCCACCAGACATCTCAGCCTCGGCGATCTCCTCCATCAGCTCTTCAATGTCATCCATAAAGCCTGCCATGATGCCGACGTTCTCGACCTCATCATCTTTTACTTTTTTCTTCGCCATTTTATTCACCCAAAAAGTCCGGCCTGCTTCGCGCCTGCTGCAGTTGATAACGCGCCTACGCCCAAACCTACTGCGGTCTGCATCGGACTGGCAGTTGGTGCGGTCTGCGAGGTCAAAGCCATAGAAGTCGTTGGAGCGCCTCGATAGATATCGGACACAAAGCCCAGCTGCTGGTAAGGCGCCATGGCCTCCTGCGTCTGGGTTTGTCGAATAGCGTCGATCTGAGCCTGCTCGATTTGTCGTTCGAGGCCACCAAGACCAGCCAACATGCCTACGTCGGCAGCGCCAAGTTGCTGTGTCGCTTGGCCCAAGGCGCCATATTGTGTACCCAAGGCACCCATTTGACCGCCCAGACTGCCAAGAGTCTGGGCCTTGGAAATATCAACGCCTGCCTGTTGTGCAGCGAGTCCACCTATGCCTTGGCCAAGATTAGCGAACTGCATGCCTGCCTGACCCAGCGCCTGACCTGCGGCCAGTTGACGACCTTGCTGGGACTCAAAAGAACCTTGAGCTGCTTGCTGTGCCTGTAAGTAATTCTGAGCGTAATCTTGCATGATACGCTGTTGCATCAGATCTTGGACGCCACGCTCTGTCTCGGCCCGCTGAACACCCTCTCGAGTTCCTCCAAAGGCACCGGAGGCTACGGCCTGAGCTGCCTGCCCTTGGCCCGCGATATCTGCTTGGCGGCGCATCTCCTGCAGGGCGTTCTGGGTAACCTGCTCTTGGTAGGGGTTCATGAACGCCTGAGCAGATTGTGGATCATAAGCCTGAGCGGAACCCAAGATGCCGCCTATACCTTGGCCCAACACAGGAACTGCTCTGCCCATCATGTCTTGGGCTGACTGAAACTGTGGCGCAGTGTCAACGCCGCCAGCGGCCAAAGCACCGCGCTGCGTCAAATCCATTCCCTGAGTCAGTCCCTGAGAGCCAGCTTGAATATAGGGTTCAAAGGAACCAACGCCTTGCTTGGCAAGATCAATTGACTGCAGCTCAGTGCCAGAAAGCCCTGCGGCCTCCACGGCAGGCACAGTCATCGGCTGGTTATAAAGACGTTGTGCTTCTTGCATGAGACCGAGCTTATACGCCTCGATCTCGGGCGCCTCACGCACATATTGCGTGGATATCGTTTCATCAACCATTAGCTCGATTCTCCAATTTCTTCATCATGGCGTACATGCGCTTGGCGCCTTGGCGCCGTGATCCGTCGCCCATGCCACGTACAGCGCGGGCGGTGAACACAAACTCGCCGTCTGACAGCATCGCTGGAATGTCGTCCGAGGTGCCTGTGCCGGGACCGTTAATCGCCCCGTTTTTGCGTGGAAACTCTGTCCGGTCCATACTGCCACCTTTTGCAGCGCCCACAGGACGTGGCGCGTAGGTCTGATATGGGCTAGTTGTGGACATTGGCTGAACGCCGCCGAACCGCAGGCCGTATAGCTCAGGATACTGGCGTAATCGGTCCATGCCCGGTGTGCCCATAATGCCTTCAAAACCCTCCGGTATCTGCGGCTCTTCTTGCTCAAAACCGCCTGTGGCGGCCATGACACCCAAGCCAGTAGCGGCCAGAGGAACGTATTGAGCAATTGTAGAGGGCATTTTTGACGCAAGATACTGGCCGACAGCTGTGTCTTTTCCAGCTAATGCGACTTGTTCTGCGGTCAAGTTGGGAAACTGTTCCATTGTTTTAGCGATAGCTTTTTCAGTGCCTGCTTCTCGAATGCGTCCCGGCAGAATCTTGTCCAGACCACGCTGAAGCAGGTTTCGGCTTTGCGACAGGTTATCAACACCTAACTGGGCCACGTTTTGACCGGAAACACCTACTGACTCAACTATAGGAACGCTCGTGGTGCCTGTAGTAACAGGGGGAGCGGTACCCGCTACAGGAGCGCCTGCGGTGGGCTGCACGGGAGGAGGCAGTGATCCTCCCGGACCAGCCGCAAGAGGGTCAGAAGGGAACATGCTCTCAATACCGCCGCTTGTTGCAGATTGCACAGGACTTGTCCCGCCTGTCAGATCAGCCGCAAAAGGGTCACCCGCGCCTGTAGTGGCTGCTTCTTGAACTCCTGACACTGTCTCAGCTGCTGCCTGCGAGGGGTCAGGCAGTGCAGCCTCTTGGCCCCCGCCCGTCAAGAAGTCCGTGGCCTTTTCGATTTGACCAGAAATAGTGGTAGGACCTGTGTAGCTGCCTGCTTGGAACGCTTCTGCGCCACCAAAGACACCAGCGCCCGCACCACCAACAAGACCGCCTATGGCGCCCGCTTTCAGTGATTCCTTTAGGTTACCACCAGCAAGGGCCGTGGACCCCGCACTGCCGACAAAGCCAGACACTGCAGCAACACCGGCTGTAGAGGTAACGCCTATGGCACTAGCTGCCGCTGGTCCGAGGACAAAGGCTAACGCCAGTGTGGTGACAATCTTTCCGACCTTTGAGCGGACAAACTTCTTGGCAGCTCTGGCCAGTTTAGACAAACCTTTTTTGATGCTTTTGAAAAGCTTAAAAAACTCAGGCAGGCCAGTGTTAGGATTAGTGGTGCCACTACCTCCCATTTGGCGTAGCATGCGTGCTTCGCTAGGAGAGATATGAGCAAGCATGGTGTCACCATAACGTCCCTGCTGCGCCATGGCAGCCGCCATAGGCTTCAGGGTAGCTAGGCCACCTTGAGCAAAACCTTGAGGAGGCAACTGACTGCCTCCAGTGGCGCGAATCTCGTCTACTGCAAGATTCAGAGCGCCGAAAAACTCAGGATCGAACGTAGGAGGAAGCATATCCTCAGGCATGTCTTGTGCCAGATACTTTGCTCTAATTTCAGGATATCGATCAGGAGACGCCAGAATCTCATCAACCATTGTGTTAAGTGCGTCTAAAGATTCAGCAGGTAAGTCTAGCTCACGCAGCTCGGCCTTGAACTCGGCCACAGCCATCGGGTCGGCTTCTGCTGCCGTGCTTAGAAGGTCTTCTGAAAACTCAGACGGAGGGATTTCCTGCCGCATTTGTTCAAATACAGCAAGGTTCTCTGGTGTCATTGTCTCTGCAGGCCCAGCAGGGGCCTGTGTGGCGGCTTGGGGAGGGAGTCCCGCCATTCCCGGCATCGCTTCAGCCATGTCCTATCCTTTATGTTTTAGGTAGCCTCATAGGGCTGCACGCCGGGAAGACGTGTAAGTACTGCAATTATCAAGAAATTATTAGTTCCTGTCCACTTCTAGATAGGACAGATAAAAATGCGTATCGGCTCGGGAAGACAGGATATTCAGCTTGTCACCTTCCTCAAGCACCAAGGGCACCGCGTCAAAAACGTCTGTGCTTGCGTCATG
>WLWG01001690.1_pt1 | contig 19030 bp, 33 predicted proteins | sample 6712871 | NCBI WGS metagenome assembly WLWG01 (sample SAMN12718693, study PRJNA515312) | sponge metagenome | isolation source: marine sponge | host: Mycale hentscheli | place: New Zealand: South Island, Marlborough, Capsize Point | collected 2003-05-01
CGATATCAGTTTAAAGACGGTGAATTGGTTTATAGAAACGATGATGGCACCTTGGAAAAAGAATTTGTTTCGCCAACTGATGTCGGTGTTTTTGGGGAGTATGTGCAACCCAATTTAGTTCCTGCTACCACATTTATGGCTGATGTTGTCGGTGGTATAGAAGGAGCAAAAAGAGGTTTCAAAAGAGGCTTAACTCGAGCAGTTACATCTCCTGCTAAACACCCTTTAGCACAGCTTGGCATAGTTTTGGGCAATACCGCAATGGGTGGCTTTGCAGGTAATTTGGTTGTTGGTACTGTGGCTAGAAGTGGCAGAGAGTTGATGATAGATCAATTTTACAACATGCCCCCTGAAGAATTGGTAGCCGCAGGTAAAGACCTTTTAATTTCAAGTGGCTTTTCAGCTATACCTTTTGGCGTTGGCAAGACAAGGCAAGTATTTAATAAATTTGTTGGCAGAAAAGATGCTTTGCAAAAAATTATGAACTTGCGATTAAACCAAGCTGACACCATAGCCGAAGCAAAAAAACTTGGCATTGATTTAACTCCTGCTGAAGCAGATGTGTTGGCAACTAAAGCTCAAAACATACAATACTTTCTTACACGACAGCCTGAGTCTGACAAAATATATAATTTTTACAACTCAAGAGCCAGTCAAGTAAGAGAGGCTATTGAGGTTTTTGCGTCTGAAATCGGATCAGGTAAAGGTGGCGATATAGGAAGAAGGGTGCAAGAAGCATCTAAAAAAGCTATAGATGAGTTAGCCAAAAGAAGAAAAGTTCGTGCAGGTAAAATTTACGACACAATTAAAAATTCTGATGAGCCATTTCAAATAAACACAAATGAAATTATAGAAAAAATAAACACTAAACTTACTGATCCAAAACTAGACCCTAATGAAGTAGAGGCTATCACTAAGTTTAAAGATTTATTATTTGATGCCAACGGTGAGGTTATTACTGACCTTATGGCTATACATGGTAGACGAGCAGGATCAATTAATGATCTTATTACCAACACAGGTGGATACGCACAAAAAGTTATTATTAATCTTAAAGATGATATGACTTCTTTGATGGATGAAGCAACTCCATTATACAATCTTGCAAGAAGAGTATATGACCCATCGAGAGGACCATTGCAATTGGTAGAAAAGAGTGCAATTGGCAGAATGTCGAAACTTATAAGAGATGAGCAATCTGCAAAAGCCCTGCAAACATTCTTTAATCCAAATGTTTCTGCTCAATCTTTAAGGAACTCTAAAAGAATATTACAAGCAGTCGACCCTGTGGTTTTTCAAGATGTAAAAAAAGAATTTCTATTACAGCAGTTGGATAAAGTTACTAAAGAGGCTTTATTAGAAAAAGGGTTGCCAAAATTCAAAAACTATTTTTTGCAAGGCAACACTAAGAAAATGATGGGTGAAATATTGGAGCCTGAAGAGTTTGATAACTTTTACAAGCTTGTGGACATTATGAACAAATCATTTTCAGTCGCCAAGTCAGGCTCCCCAACAAAACCGTTAATGATAATGGAAAAAGAACTGGTTGATGAGGCACAGGGGCTTGGTTCCAAGTCTTTAGGTCTTTTGCTTTCACTCATAAGGTTACCGGGCAGATTGGTCACAGGTACTTTCGGTGATGATGTTATGAAAAGAATAGCAATGACACAGGCTGATACTTACTACCGTGCATTGACCGATGCTTTATTTGATCCTGATGCTGTAAATACTATAAACAAAGCTTATGATTACTTTGCTCCGCTTGAGTTTGGTATTAAGCAAACAATGACAAGAGGTGGTGCAGAAGCTGTGGAAGGTGTGACCGAGCCACAAGAACAGCCATACGAAGGTCAAGCTTTTGAAAGAGAGGTGGAGAGAAGAGACAACCTTAACTCACAACTAGACTCAGCACTACAGAGTTTCCAACCATCAAACATCCCACTGGTTCCACCTGCTACTGCTGTTAGACCACAGGATATGTTATCTGAAACGATCTTACCTAATCCAAAAGACCGAGAGTTGGCTGAACGCCTAGCTATGGGTTCTTCGGGGATTGGCTCTTTAGCTTAAATTAAAGCTGATCTACATCAAACTGAACATTCATTGTATTCCCATAAAACTTAGAAGTTTGTACTCCTAGGTTTATAAAATACTCAGCCATCTTTCTTGGGCATTTATTCTTCGCACTAGCAAGTGCAAACAATTGATCAGACAAATGCTTATCAATAGCTATAGGGGTAATGTCCTGTTCAACTCTTTGTGAGCCTTTTATTTGTTTGACAATATCTTTAGGAAAATGTCCTGCTAACATAATTGTCTCCTAGTTATACAGCTTCCCCCTCTTGCTGTTGCATTACTTTTTTATGATTGGTCTCCACCATTAAACGGATTTGATCAATCTTCTTTCTTCTTTCTAAAGAACAAATCTCTTGCAATAACTCGTAGGTTGCTAGATCGACTGTCAAGGTTCTGTAGCCCTTGTTGTAGTCACCCATATCAATCTCCTTTATGTACTTAAAACTGAATTGTAACTGATTATAATACATTTGAACACAATATTAACACTTTATTAGCATATAAAAAAACATCAATAAAAGTGTTGAAAAGTGTTGTAATTATGTTTTCATTTGCTATTATAAGTGTGTAGGAAATAGTTCTTACACATTGGAGAAAAGATATGACAGGTACTAAAGTTTTTACAAACAAATATTTTTACCTTTCTACTGGTAGAGGTAATAATTTTTTTACTTTGAGAAGGTTTGAGGAGGCTAGTGTTTCTCAGCCTTATCAAGCATCTACTTATAGTCGCAGTGATCGTTTTGTTAAAACATTGTCTACTGACTATGATCAAGCTGTGGCTAAAGCCAAAGACTATGTTGCTAACTACAACTCTTTTAACGACAAAGACCTTAAGCTTGTAATTACAGACAGAAGAGAGCTTAACGAAATTGTGCAAAGAGACAAAGAAACAATTGCTCAAGAGAAAGCAGAAAAACAAGCTAAGAAAGATTTTTGGGCGAAGGTTGATGCTGAAAGAGCAAAGAGAAATGCACAAAGAGACTTAAACTTTGCCACTGTATGTTGGGCAAACTTCATGACTAGATCATGCAGAAAGTTTGATGACTTACAAAAAGTAGCTAATGTTGCTGAACTAGATACAGAAAACAGAGTTACTATCACTGGCGAGCTTGTTCATGAGAAAGAGTATTACAGTGATTGGGGTTGTGTGCTTAAGGGTATCTTTCTTCTTGAGACTGGTCAAAAAGTTTTTGGCTCAGTTCCTAGTATGAAAGATCAACCAGTTAACATTGGCGATGTAATACAGTTTGATGCAAAAATAGAAAAGCCAAAAGATTTTGATGGCACATTCTACTTTTTTAAAAGACCAACTAAATCAAAATTTATTAGCCAAGTTAAGGAGGTAGCGTAATGGAATTTTTAGTAGTGTGGAACGAAGAGGCTTATGGCGATGTTGAGCCAAGAACTGTAAACATGCAAGAGTTTGTCGATGATGGCATCGAGGGTGACTGGGGTATAGAAGAAGATGAGGATGGCGAGTTTACTCTTGAGCATCTTGAAAACCTTAAGGTCGGTGACTCACATACAACCTACGGTCCTTGGGGATGGAGTGTAAAATTTACAAGAATAGCCAATGTGCATTATCCGTCTTATCCTAATGTATCGGGATAAAGTGTTCACAAGTGTTGACATTCAATGCTTGTGAGAGTAAATTTAAGTTTGTTCATTTAAACAAGGAGAATCAAAATGGCAAGAACAAGAAAAGAAGAGACTTACGATCAGATGATTGCAAGATATAGAAAGGACCTTGGAAAGGATATCCATGAGACATACACAGGGCGTTGTGTCCTTGGTGACCATGGTGAGTTCACATCTACCTTTGAAGGATTCCTTAATAACCCAATTGGTTGCAACTCTTGTCAAAGAGAAGGCATGATTACTTGGGACAGAGACTTCAATCAAGCATTAGTTTGGGAGGCAATAAAGAAAGTTATTGCAGATAAAAATAAACCTAAAGTAGAGGAGGTAGAAAGTGACACAGTATAAAGATGTTGTAGAAAAGCAAAACCAAAAGCTCAAAGAAGAGAAAGACGCAAACACAATTACAGAGCTTGGTTGGCAAAGAGAAGAGATGGGCAAAGCCAGTGTTATCAGACACAAAAGATATCGAGACAGAGTAGAATATGAGTATTCTGATAAACGCAAAAAGCCACACACAGAATGGAGATAAATTATCCATGCGGTTGGTTTGACGCAGAACAATTACCAAAGGAAGACGATGAGTAAAACAATACAAGATTACAAGGGTAATTTTTATGACGATGTTACTGGACAATTTTATAAGTGGTCAGAGTTTATGAAGCTATTAAGAGAAAGAAACGAGGGGGATAAAAAGGATGGTGCCAAGAAATAAACCTATAAGCTTTGAGCAGGCTTTGTATGCTTACAAATGTCATTACCAAGACATGTACAACATGAGTAATGTCGAGATGCCCGATATTGTATCTTCATACAACGATGCTAAAGGCGGTTGGTTTTTAAGAAGCGATCAAGCTGAAAAATTAGCCCATGTATTAAAGTCGGGTTATGTTAAACTAAATTATTAAGAGAGGACCCTAAATGTTATTTAAAAAGAAAGACGATATCTTGTTGAACACTAGCAAGATGACAGCCAATGAAGTGATAGAAACTTACGCTAGGCTTAACCTGTTTCAAAAGGCAGGACTGCTTAGGCTATTGGTTAGAGATGTGATCTTTGAACACAATGATGAGCAGATCAGTGGATTGGAGTTCAACAGCATTGAGGTAGACGGAGCTATTATTACAGCTAAGTCAGAAGATTGAATAAGTGTTGAAAAGTGTTGTAATTATCCTGTAATTTGTTATTATAGGTATGTAAGAAATTATTCTTACATATGGAGAAAAAATATGAATATAGTAACTGTACAAACCCCTAACCCACATGTAAAAAAGTTTGAAGACATGCAGGACTACATTGCTAACAATAATGTTGCAAGCGAGCTTTCAAATGAAGCGTGGAACGCTTTGAGTATCAAGGAAAAATTTGATTACCAAGAGCATGTAGAAAAATACAATGCAAGGGTGAACCTTATTAGTAAGCTAAGAAAAAAGAATCTTATTGAAGAAATATTTACCGCAGACGAAATAGAAAAATTTTGCCCCGATCATGAAATGGAGTTCTACGAGTTTGAAGAAGACGGAGAATACTATCATGGTTATGAGTGTGCAACTTGTGGGTGTCTGCAAACTGGATAATTAACACTCACCATATTAAAAGGAGCTTAGGCTCCTTTTTTTTGGCTACAAGCGGTTGGGTATTTTGGCAACCCTTTTCATGGTCATGAACTTCCACAATTCGGGTATAGGTCTTAGATCGTTATAACCCATAGCAACACTAGGACCACTACCAAAATCTACATCTTGAGCCTTTTCTAAAAACTCTTTTCTACCTATCCACCCTGCAACCATAACTGAATCGGGTATGTCGTGAGGTGTGACAAGAATGGCTACATCAGCCTTGAAGTATTTCTTTTGTTTGAATAATAAATGTCCTGCTTGGGTAAAGGTAGCCTTCACATCAAAGGACACATCGTTGTCCCACATGTCGATGTTCATATCAATGCCACCCTTGTGAATGTCATGATCTATCTGAAAGATTCTAGCCACAGCTAACTCTCCCTTTACACCCAAGAGATCAATGTCGTGATCGGTGCGAGACTTATCTCTTCTTTGATTCGCAACGCCACTGGCTCTTGCCAACTGCCAACGCAAAGATGCCGCTTGTTCGCATTCTGATAAATCCTGTCTTGAAAATCTTACTATCATAATAATCCTTTTTTCTTTTTGTAACTGTGAATGCCAACTCTAAACATGGTTCTAGCTGTGTCATTCGGTAAGTCGTGATATGCCAAGTTTAATAACCTGTTTGAAAGCATGTACATACGCTGAGGCAACCACGCCACTGCAAGGTGGGTGATTGTCTCAATACGTTTTTCCTCAAAGCCATACTCTCGTAAAAAGTCCTCTCTTTCTTTTTGAGTGTTAAACTCTGAAGCTTTACCTGCCCAGTACATGTGATCATGAATCGGTCTAGGTAAACTTTTAGCCAATTACAAATCTGTAAGTTTGATTGGCACAATCTGATTATGTAAGTTGTATGGAGTGTAGATACCTGTTTGCTCACACTTCAACAATAAGTCCAGTGCTTGTTCATTCAGAGATCGACCATACTCTACAGCTTCAGGTTCTAACTCATAAACCACATATGGATATGGATGAGTCTTTTCTATTGCAAGAAACTGAAACCTATCAACCTCAGTCAGACCTACATTTTTAGCGGCATCAAGATAGAAAGCTGCCTGTTGATGATAGCCAAATGTTTTGACTGAATGTTTAAAGCCTCTTGGTGAAGCGTCACGACAGGTTTTAAGATCAATGATCACATTGTCTTGCAACATATCGAAACGAGCTTTACACAAATGCCCAAAGTAATCGAAGACCACTGATAACTCAGTCTTGTCCTCGCCTCTTGGTTTGAATGCATCAAGAACCTCACAACGAGCTACACAAGTGTCATACAAGTCTTGTGAGACAACGCTACGATTACCGACAGAAGAAAGAAAGTCTGCATACTCTTCTTTGCCTGCCTTGGTTCTTTTGTCGACCTTGGGTGCTATGACGAACTCATCGTCAAACACATGAGGTTCTAAAAATAAACAATGTTGCAATCTACCCTCAACAAAGAATGAAGCCTCGCTGTCAGGCTTCTCTTCGTATTTATATTTGTAAGGGTCTTTCATGATGGCTGAAAGATCATGCGATCTAAAAGCACCAAGATCATTGTATTCAGGGAAAGGCATGTCGTCATACACTCCCTCTTCGTAGACCACGATATCAAAGCGTGGTTCAAAATCTATTACATCACCCATGGTATAAAAGGGGGGCTACTAAATCTATTTGTTATGGAGAATCAAATATGAAATATATATCATGACCTAGTAGCCCAAACCGTTAAAACGGGATTTGGTCCTCGATTGATTTCTTGTCATCAGCCAAGTTATCAAGAGAAGAAAACTCTGTTGACTCATCTTTTTGTAGTTTAGCACTTTCAGCTTTATTAGATGCTACCACTTCAAAAGATTCATCAATCTTATTTTGTACCCATTCGGGTAAATTTACAAACACATCGCACATATCTTTGTTGTCTTTGGCATACTCATCGACATCAAAAGCTATCTGCTCATTGGTTGTTGCAACTTTCTTAACACCACCTTCAGGGTGGTAGACAGCCGTTACTTTAGGATTACCACCTGAAGTATATTCAACTTCAAGCTCACAAGTGCATCCTAAGATGTTGGTTAAATCAAAACCTTTAAGTTCATCATCGGTAAACTTTTTGTTACGCCATGAACATAAATGTAAAAACAAAGCAGACTTCTCATTGAGAGACAGTGTGTATTGTTTCATGATTGAGAAAGGTTTGCCGTCTGACATCTTCTCATCTAGTTCCCAGTATAAGAAGACACTGTGACGCTTCTTGGTTTCACCTTCATAGGTTTCATTGTGTGTTCCCACATCAACAATTCTATAACAGGTTGCTTTATATCTACCCTTGGCAATGGTCTCAAAGTTACCGCTACCGCTATCGCTTATTGTTAAAGCCATATTTTTTCTCCTCAATAAAAATAATTATTGTTTATTTATTCCAAACAAAGTATATTGTAAGGTATTCAACACAACATAATATAGAAGTTTCACAGAGAGGGCAAGTATGGGGATCAAAAATATTAAAGGCGGAGGCAAGGAATACGACAAACCCTTGACTATGGAGTCAATGGGTAAGTTCACAGAGTTCTTAAAACAACATGGATTTGAACCTAAGAATGAAACACTGGAACCTAATCCCGAAAAACCACAAAGAGCATATACCAGTGTTAATGGCAAAAGAGCCATGTCAGGTTACTATGCTTACTATGATAACTTTGGCACACCTATTGGTTTTGCCTCTGACTATCGAACAGGACAAACTCATAACTTTAAATTATCTTCACGGAAATCTTCCGAGGTTAACTATGAAGCACTGGAGAAATTTAGAGAACAAGCAAGACAAGACCAAGAACAGAAACATTTAAAGGTCGCAAAGAAAGCCAAAATGATTTGGGATGCAGGTAAACCCTGTGACTCACATCCATACTTAGATTCTAAAAACGTACGGTCACACAACTTGAGAGAGCATAATGGCAAGCTCTTGATACCCATTATTGATGAGACAGGCAAGATGTGGTCGTTGCAGACGATCATGCCCGATGGATCGAAACGCTTTCTTTCGGGTGGTCGAACAGGTGGTTGTTTCTTTTTAATGGGTACACACTTAATAAAGGAAACAAAGAAGATAGGATTCGGTGAAGGTTATGCAACTTGTGCAACGATCTTTGAAGATCAAAACATTCCTATGGTGGTTTGTTTTAACGCAGGTAACTTGTTGTCTATTAATACCAAGTTCATGGAATCCATTCCAAACAAAGAGTTTATTATTTATGCAGACAATGATGCCAATGGAATTGGTGAGAAAAAAGCAATAGAAGCCGCTCAACAATCAAATGCTGAGGTGGTGATGCCAACAGAAGAAGGCATGGACTTCAACGATCAAAAAGCAGTCACTGGTGAAATCATTACCAAGAAGGTGGATGTTCCTGACCTAGTAGAGTTTGAGAAAACCACGCAAGGTCGGATCATGGCTACCACAGATAACTATCATGCACTCATGAAGACTTATGATATTGAGTGTTATTACGATGTTATTAAAAAACGCATCGAGATAGAGATACCTAACTTCAAACCCATAGCAGATTTAAAAGATGAAGCACACTTAGTTGAATTAGAAAACTTGTGCATCAAGAATTTTGTACCTCATCAAAGAGTCCGTGATGCGATGAAAATCATCGCCCAAGAACACAATCCTGTTGCCCGTTGGATTGATAGTAAGCCTTGGGATGGTGTGTCTCGTGTCACGGATTTCTGCGATACCGTCACAGCAGAGGACAACAGACTCAAACACATGCTGATGAGAAAGTGGTTGCTATCTTGTGTAGCGGCGGCTTTTGAAGTTGACGGTGTATCGCTAGAAGGATTGTTAGTCTTCCAAGGCAAGCAAGGACTAGGTAAAACGCTTTGGTTCAAACGCTTGGCTGAGTTCAACAAAGGTTGGTTGCTTGAAGGTGCTACCCTTGATCCCAAGGATAAAGATAGCGTGAAGAAAGCTGTTAGTCACTGGATTGTAGAACTGGGAGAGTTGGAGTCTACCTTTAAGAAAGCAGACATCAACCAACTCAAAGCTTTTATCACTTCTAAGTCTGATGAGATGCGATTGCCATATGATCGAACCTTTACCAATTATCAAAGACGCACAGCTTTTTTTGCATCAGTGAATGAGCCTGAGTTCCTCATGGATGGTAGTGGCAACAGAAGATTTTGGTGTTTAAAGGTTACAGACATCAATCCGCATCATGGGATCGACATGCAACAAATGTGGGCAGAGGTAAAGTCTACCCTTTATAAACAAGGTGAAAAGAACTGGTACCTAACGAAAGAAGAAAGAGAACTCTTACAAGAATCGAATGAAGGATTCAGAACCCAAGGTGCAGTCGAAGACTTGCTCATGCAACATGTGGATTTCAAGCCACTGGATTCAGAGAAGAAGCCATGGCAACTCACAGCTATGCTTAGAGCTTTAGGCATACGCAACCCAAGAAACATAGACTTCAAAGATGCATCAAGAGTATTAACAGAGTTTGGTATTGAGCCTAGAAAAACCAATGGTAAGAAAGTGTATGATGTTAGCTTGATAGATTTACCCACAGAGAGTACCGATGAACCCCTTGCATTCTAGCGATGATAGTGGGCAACCTTGGGCATCAATCGTTGTCTCTGAGTATTTTACGCACAATTTTTTTTAGCACATGAGATTTGAGGCATTCACAGATGTATTTACGCAGGAGTTCCAAAACTTCACTTCAAGGATGTGGCTCGATTATTGTGATGAAACGAAATCACCTTACGCCAAGACAAGAGACTATGCAGGGTATGTGAAAAAGAACTTCAAGTGGTTGATCAGGGAATTTAACAAACGCAATGGCAAAGAGGAACTCAACATTAAATGAAGACATCAAGTGCAAAAGCAAAGGGTAGGAAGTTACAACAGTGGGTAGTAACTAAGCTGATAGAAATACTGAAGCTAGATGCAGAAGATATAGAGAGCAGACCCATGGGTAGCCAAGGTGAAGATGTCATACTCGGTAAGCAATCAAGAGAAGCTTTCCCCTATTCAATCGAATGCAAGAATCAAGAAGCAGTGAATGTGTGGAAGTCATACGAACAAGCACAGACCAATTGCAAGGGCTATGAGCCTTTACTCGTGATCAAAAGAAACAGAAGCAAACCCTTGGTGGTCATGGATGCACAAGCTTTCATTGATCTGCATACAAGAATACATACGGAGTAATAGATGAAGTGTTGGCATTGTAACGAAGAATTAATATGGGGCAACGATGATACCATCGAAGATGAAGACGGTAATGATTTGTTGTATACCAATTTATCTTGCTCAGGTTGTGAGGCTTTTGTTCAGGTCTACTTGCCTATAGCTGATACTGATAAATTAAATAAAGAGGAATAGATGGAAGAAGATAAGAGAGAGATACTGACATCGAATGTAGAGATGAGTGAGATAGATCAAAGCATCTACAAGAACTTCGACTTTAGCTTTGATGGCACCACAAGCTTCGAGGTACCAAGAATGCCATCGATAGATGGGGAGTTTTCTATTGGTGTGATCTTTGGATCAAGTGGGAGTGGTAAGTCTACCTTGCTCAAAAGGTTTGGTGTGGAAGAAGAACTAACATGGGATGGAAGCAAATCAGTGGCTTCACACTTTAATAGTGAAGAAGATGCCATTGCAAGACTCAGTGCAGTAGGACTCAACACGATACCATCGTGGGCAAAGCCTAGACATGTGTTATCGAATGGCGAGGGTTTTAGAGCAGACATGGCAAGAAAATTAAAAGATGGTGCCGTGATAGATGAGTTTACCTCAGTGGTTAACAGAGAGACAGCTAAGTCTTGCTCTGTGGCTTTATCTAAATACATTAAAAGAAACAATATAAAGAACATCGTTTTGGCTACATGTCATGAAGATATACTTAGTTGGCTTGAGCCTGACTGGGTGTATTGCACTGACACGCAAGAGCTAAAAAGGGGGTCACTTCGGCAACCTATACAAGTTCAAGTATACCGATGCGATAAGTCTTTGTGGTCAATGTTTGCGAAACATCACTATTTAACGGCAGAGATACCTAATGCTATACGATGCTTTTGTTGTGTGTGGGAGGGGCAACTCGTGGGCTTTGGTGCAAGCATAAGTTTGCCGGGCAAGATACCACCGTTATATGAGGGTGATACAAGAAAGAAATGGCGTGGTTGTAGAACGGTCATACTGCCTGACTTTCAAGGCTTAGGCATAGGAGTACGCTTCTCTGATGCGATAGCAGACATTCACATCGAAGATGGGTACAGATACTTCTCTAAGACTGCACACATGCGTATGGGTGAATACAGGCAAAAGAGTGATCTTTGGCGTGCTACTTCTACTAATTTAGTGGATAGAAAGAAAGCTAGAAGAAAGAATGTAAAGAAAGAGTGGCATCACATGACGTTAGATGTGGATAGAATATGTTATTCGCATGAGTATATTGGTCCTGATAGGAAGTCTTATGACCCTGTTTGGAACAAGGAGAAGAATGAATTGAAACAGGCTGATTTGTTTACAGGGTAGGGTAGGGTATGCAAATTAGAAAAGTATTAGAGAAATGAGAACAATTGAGGCTAGGTGTGAGGGTGTAGGGTACTGCAAGAGAGGTGGATACCCTGTGCCATGCCCTAGTCTCGATCCCTTTATTTATAAGGGTTTTGGGCTTAGGTAGGGTATAGTGTATACATTAAGTAATAATATTTATTTATATAGTATAGAGGGGTAGCTAGTATAGTGCTTATATGGTTATAGGAGTATTAGCTAGTTATAGGTAGCCCTACCCCATACCCTCTACCCTTTATTGGATTTAACAAGGAGAAAGAAATGTTAATGCAGTTGATGGTGACGGAAAAAGAAAAGAAATTGATGATTGATGCACTGGCTGATCGTGGCAAGATATACCTTGAGAAAGAGAAGGAAGGTAAGAAGTTAACCACGGATGAGAAGAGAGACTTCAAATCCATTGAGAAGATCGTGCATCAGATAGCGTTTGGGAAGTGAGATGACAGAAGAAAAGAAAAAGAACACAAGTAAATACAAGGGCAGACCGAAGAAAGCTCCAATGAAGCCATTGATTGAAAGACCCAGTGCTTTTGAAGAGGACACTGAGTTGCAACTGACTGAGATGCAGAACGCTTTCGTTTGGCATTATGTCAATGATAATTGCACACAGACTGAAGCGGCTAGACGAGCAGGTTATGAGTTCCCTGCATCATCCGCTACTCGTATGATGAATGCCAAGCACAATCCACAAGTGGTTAAAGCCATCATGTTGCAGAAAGCAGAGCTTGCACATAAGTATGCGATTACTCCTGAAAAGACTGCGAAGATGTTGTGGCAGATAAGTGAAGAGGCTTACAACAAAGGACAGTTTAATGCGTCAGTGTCAGCCATTCGTGAGTTGAATGAGATAGCAGGGTTGAAGGTAAGAAAGACAGAGAACTTAAATATCACTGCTAACTTGGATAACATGTCGCACTCAGATATAGAGAAGAGACTGAAGGAAATCTTCGGTGGTGACATCGTTGATGCTGACTTCAATGACATATAAGAAAGTATGACATAAGTATGACACTTTAAGCTGTGTCGTTAGCTATTAATCTGAAATAAAACCAAGTGGGGAGACTTTTTCTCCCCACAACAAGAAAAAAGGTACAAAAATCAAAAAAGCACGGCAAATCAGTGACTTACGCATTATTTTTTGCAGGGAAATTCCACACTCTGTACCTTTTTTGTAATAGCTGTCTGTCCACACCGCTAACATAGATGCAAGAACACGCTGTGTGAGGCTCTGAGAAGCCCATAGAACGGGACTCTATTGGATTTGGAAACAAACCTCCAAAAAAACCAAAAACTTTGACCCTACACCCCAAAAATCGGGTCGGCTGTGGGCGAGGCTATTGCAACTGGGTTAGACATATTATGTGTAATTTTTTCAAAGTAAGTGTTCAAATGAACATATCTATGTATAATGGCACTTGGAGATAATTATGAAGCTAGATCGCAACGCACTTAAAGAGGCATCCGTAGATACACTACTCGGAGCCATGGTTAACTTCCCACTTTCGTGGCTTACCTTATCCATGGTACTGGTTTTTACTACCAACTCGTTTATACTTTCTCTATCGCAGTTGATTATCCTCTCTATTTTGGCAATCATCCGCAGATATTACACAAGGGTCTATTTCCAAGACCGCAACAAAAGGAAGAACATTGGCAAAAACTTGGATTAAAGAAAAAATCAACCATGTAAAGAAGAAAACTTCTATCGGTGACTCACGCCTTAGCCATGGTTCAGGAACAAATAAAAATAAAAGAAAGAAAAAATACCGAGGGCAAGGAAAATGAAAGTAGACGCAAAAAAGAAAATCGATCTCGAACAAGTTATTGACGAGTTACAACAAACCAACGACTTCTTGGTTGAGATAAATAAAAATCTTTCTCAAATGGTAGCTTTCCACAAGCTTCAATTACTAGCCATGACCGAAGCCTACATTTCTAGCGAAGAAGACTTAACAAACAGCGAAAAAATTATTCATTAAATTTTCATATTAAGTGTTGACATCAACACTTGTTACCCCTATTATTAACAGTGTAGGCAATGCTTACATTTTTAATAAAGGAGAAAATATGAAAAAAGTAAAACCAAACATGATGAAGGAGATGCAAGCCAACATCATTGAGTTAATGAAAACCGAAGGCGACAACTGGACTAAGAGTTGGGTTGAAGTCGGATTACCCCACAACATTGCAACCAAGAAAAATTATAGAGGCGGAAATGTCTTTAATCTTAACTATGCTGTGTGGAAAAACGAATGGAAGTGCAACCAGTGGGGAACTTTCAAACAATGGAATGACCTTGGTCATAAAATCAAGAAAGGCTCAAAAGGAACTCAAGTCTATTACTGGGAACTTAGAGAGAAAAAACTTGCTTGGTTGACTGAAGCTGAGAAAGCAAAATATCACGCAACCAAAAAATTACCTACCTATCTTTTACAAAGATTCGCTATTGTATTTAACGGTGTGCAAATCGAAGACTACAAATATCAAAAAGTCCAAGCTCACAAAACTGAACTTAATGATAAAGATGTAGCCATGATTGAAAACTTTATCGCTAACACTGGAGCAACAATTGCTCATGGAAGCAAAGACGGTGCTTACTATGAAAAATTATTTGACGCTATCAGCATGCCCAACAAAGAAGACTTCTTTACTGATGTGGATTACTTCTCTACCAAGTTGCATGAGCTAACTCATTGGACCATGACTAAAGAACGCACCAATCGAGTTGCAGAAAAACTTGACTATGCAACTGAAGAGTTAGTCGCTGAGATAGGTTCTGCTTTCTTATGTGCTTACCTAGGTATTAGCAAAACCCCAAGAGCAGATCATGCGAAATATCTTAATGCTTGGGTTCAAAGAATCGAAGAATCTGAGAAAGCAATGACCAAAGCATTTACCCTAGCTCAAAAGGCTTTGGATTGTTTGGTTGAATTACAGGAGAAAAAAGCAGAGGTTGCATAACCTCTGTTTTATTTTCTGAGGTAAGATATTCTCATGAGTAACAAAACCTACAAAAGACTCATCCCTGCAAGACAACTGTGTGATAAGCAAGGTATCTATTCTGACGAACATGGCTTTGATTCTTACACCCTCTCATGCTCATACGATGAGTACCCCATCGATCCCGAAATCTTGGCTCAAGCCATCGCAAATAATAATTCCAATGTTTACGAGATGAACATTTACAAAAATCTCAAAAGACTTAGAACAGGACCTATTAGAAAAGGAGTAGTAAATAAGTTTTAATAAGTGTTGACATTAACACTTATATAACCGATAATTAACTTAGTTTTAAATATATTCATTTACAGGAGAATCAAATGAACAAAATTGAAAAAGAAGCAGTCAAGAGAATCCATAACCTTTTGGATACCTTGATAATCAACGAGCCTTTTAATGCTGAAGAATTCAGAAGACTTAAAGGCGAAATAAATTGCATGGGCATAGGCAGTAAAAATGTCATACCAATGTTTGAAGAGATTTGGTATTACACCTACGAAGCAAAAGATCGTAGCCAAACACTGACTGAGCTTGGCGAAGAGTTGGGAGTGCAATAATGGAAGACATCAACAAATACTTTAACTTAGCCGAACCCAGTGACCTTGGTGATACCCATCACTCAGGTTCATGGTCGAAAGACCACTTAGACCCAACGAACACTTGGGGCAACGGCATGTGCTTTGTTTACTACAATCGCAATTGTAGTTTCAAACTCAAACAAGAGATTTGGCAAAAGTACACTAGCAAAATCATCAAGCTCAGTGACATGGAGCTTCTGACCAACGACACACCTTTCACCAATGCTGAAGTCAAACAAGCTTTACATCAGAAATGGTTTGCCGAGAACAACGAGAAGATCAGACTTGCCAACAACAATGGAGCAAGAATGCGAAGAGCCAAACAAAAGGAGGTGGCGTAATGAATATTGATAACGAAAAACTTTTCAAAGCTTTGGATAACATTGCTTATGTAAACAGGTCCGACAACTTTATGATGTTGCCCGAAACCCAAGAGGATGAAATGCCATTCTTACTTTCACAGTTGCAACAACAATTGCAAAGAGCCGTAGACGACTACGCACAGAAACCCGAAAACAAAGAACGAGTAGAATTCTTTAGATTGGTCAAATGAAGATAGATAAAAATATACCTATTCCAAAAGCTTGGTCTCGTACCAAGCTAGATGGAATTCACGATGCACTTTGCGACATGGAAAAAGGCGATAGCGTTTTCTTTGATATTTACAAAGAAGCTGTGCGAATGCGAGCTAGAGCATCCAATTACATAAATGGCAACTATCGAGATTTTGCTAACAAAGATTTTAAAATCAGAAAGTACAAAGATGGTTGGAGAGTGTGGAGAACAATATGAACAAACTCCAAGTTACAATCAAGTTCGAGATCGACATCGAGGATGGTAATATCACCCTCGATGAGATCAAAGAAGAAATCATTAAGCAAGTTAAGAACAACAAGGTTGGCTATTACAAGCAAACCATGAAAACCATTAAGGGGGAAAAATGAGTAGCACTGATTACATCTATGAGATAGTCCAATTGTTTAAGCAACTGGATAATCAAGAAGCTAAGTTTGAAGTCATAAAGATTTTAGAAAAAATAGCTGAGGGCAAAGAATGGAAACAATAATTTTTACAATGATAGTAGCGATACTTTTGATCGTTGCTTTTATGTATTCAGATTTATAGGAGAATCACAATGAAATTATATATAGCGAAAGACGAATACGAGAATGTGTATGCATACACTAGCAAAAAAAGAATGTTAAGAGATGCAAATGCAAATGACTTTTGTGTGCAAGAACCCATGCAATTTAATTTAACAAAAATAGGTGTGTTGAAGGCAATGGAAGACATAACATTTCTTTGTGGCAACAGAGCAGAGATTGAATTAGGAGACCAACATGAACCAATCACTTGATCCTACCGCACTCGTTTACGAATCCATCTATGGTTATTGCAGAGTTTCATCCATGGAACAAGCCAACCATGGAACCTCACTCGCAGAACAAAAGAAGATCATCATCAAGATGTCCATGTATTTGTTTGACCGTGAACCCGATGGCTTTTACATCGATGATGGTATCAGTGGCACCATCGACTTTGATGATCGACCTCAAGGCAAAGCATTGAAGAACATTCTCGAACCCAACGATGTAGTATTATGTTCCAAGCTTGATCGTTTGATCAGACGCATCAGTGTCTTGTGCAAAATTCGTGATGACTTCAACGAATGCAACATTCATTTGTTTGCTCACGACATTCTCGGTGGAGCAGAATCTATTAGCACCTCTAAGTCACCCAGTGCCAAGATGTTTGTTAACATTATGGCTACTTTTGCTGAGTGGGATAGAGATAGCACCGCCGCTAAACTGCACACTGGTAAGATGCGTGTAGCTAGAGAGGGTAGATACATAGGTGGTGGCGTGCCATACGGCTATCAGTTAGAGAAACGAGGTCGTCATCAGTATTTGGTTGAGGTCCCTGAAGAACAAGAAGTGATTCAATATGTGGATACTTCTATGATCCGTCACGAAAAGATGGGCAGAAAAGCTCCATGGCGTAAAATGTCTAAACAAATCAAGTCGCTTTACAACCAAGATTTACCCTTTTGGAAGGTTGAAAGAATTGCCAAGCGAAAGGTTAAAGAAAGGGCAACTGTATGATATATTTCTCTAATGGCAACACTAGAGGATATCAATATTTTAGATTATCAAGCACCCACGCTTGAGCAAATACTAAAAAGTGGAAGAAAGCCCACGGTTGAGCCAATACCTTTTAACGAAAGGACTCCAGTAAAAGATTTTTTTTATAATAATGTTTTAAATAGCTCAGGAAGAAAAATGGTTGATTTTGCACTTGCAGAGGCTCAAAACCCATTAAATTATTTCCCTGCTACAGCAACCATTGGTAAAGCCAACAAAGTAAGACAAGGAATTGCAAGCATAGGTCATAATCAAGGACCGCTTCTTGATACAGCACCAAAATATTTAAGTCCAAGAAGTCAAGCTGAATATAACAAGCTTGAATCAAGAGCTTTTGAAAAAAGTCAAAGAGAAGGCAAGCCCATGTCTAAAATTTTTACTGACGAAACGAAAAAAGACCAATTTTTTGCAAGAAAATCAAATGTGACTGATGATGAGTTTGAGGTTTTTGCTGAATGGATAGAAAGTAGCAAAGATCAAAACATTAAAAACCAAGTTGCAGATGTAATAAAGGCAAACAAAGAAAAAAGCCTAGGATTTGGAATGAGAGGTTTTGAAAGTGGTTTTGGCAGAATAGATGATATTTCACAAAAACATCTTTTTCAAAATAATCTTGTAGATGCAGATGGTAATGTGACTTTGTATAGAGCAATTAATCTTGGAGAAAATCAAAGTTTGGTTCCTGACACAGGATTAGTAAGCACAACCATAGACCCAAAATATGTGACCAATCTTGCAAAACAAGAATCTGAAAAGGTTGCTTATGTCATACCTGAAAACATGAAAAGCAAAGTTGATATTTTTGACACACCTCTTGATTTAGCTATGAAAGGTATAGAGAGAGAAAGGCAGGTCATGACAAGAACACCTATGATTGTTCAGTACAAAGTTCCTGTAAACAAAGTTGAGGCTTACTTGCCTGCTATTTTAAACAAAATGGATGATGCAGAAATGAACTCAGTTGCTAGTAGAAGAGCTTACAGAGATTATGGTGATGAGATAGCAGAAAGACAAGATGCCCACAGAGCAGAAGGTTATGAAGATGTGTATGGCATAGACGATGAAGTTATACACGAATATGGCATCAAAGAGGATATACTTGACACTCTTTACAATGCAGATTTAGAGTCTGAGGTAATACTTAATGCTACCGATCTCAAACCTTCGGGAGTATTTACCTTAGAAGATTTTACAAAACAAATGAACAAATAATGGCAACACTAGACGAAACAAACATCTTTGGCTTAACACCCAACCAACCCGAAAAGAAAGATGACAGCCTATCTCGTCTAGGCATATCTGAAAGTGGCTATCTCAATCGGCTTGCACAAATACAAAACATGCGATTGGCTGAACAAGAAGGCGTTGCAGAAGTTCGATCTGCTAGAGGGGCTGAAAAGAAA
>WLWG01001694.1_pt1 | contig 19002 bp, 25 predicted proteins | sample 6712871 | NCBI WGS metagenome assembly WLWG01 (sample SAMN12718693, study PRJNA515312) | sponge metagenome | isolation source: marine sponge | host: Mycale hentscheli | place: New Zealand: South Island, Marlborough, Capsize Point | collected 2003-05-01
AGACGAGGAGGGAAAAGCAACAGACGCGGAAAGCGGAGGGCATGGGACTCGAACCCACAACCCATTGCTGGGCACCACAATTCCAATGTGGCCGCTTGCCAATTCGCTTACCCTCCGTTTATAGGCTCAAACGTACTTTGATTTTCAAATTTGGCTGCCGCTAGGCTCCTTTTCGAAATTCGTGCCGTTCAAGGCTATTGGTGTAGTGTACCACGCACTATCTATCGGCAAGTCCCTGCCGCCTGCTACCGAATTGTGTTCTATATTTCTACAGAGAGTTTGCCTCCTAGGGTTGAGTCCAGTTCCCCCAACCCCGATTCCCCTAGGGGTACTCTCCAATTTCTGCCGTTCGCTTTCTGGCTCATTCCTACTCATACCCTCCGACTAATCAGCGTTAAACACGTCTCCCACCAGTTCGGATTATGGACACCAGCAATTTGGCAAGAACCAGTCACATGCAGGGCCGTAGTATGTTCTAAAGGCACTCTCTACTAAGGAAATGACCAATGACGAAGCCTGAATATTGGTACGACTTTTCCGACGGTGAACTCCACGCGTGGCACCGACACGCCATTGCTGCCCTCCATAATTCAGATGTGCAAGGGCCAAGCCGTAGGGTATGGGATTACATAAAAACAGCCACACAGAAAGAAATGGACTTTCGAGAAAAATACTGCCGGTAGACAACTCGTGTGATGCCCGCACGTAGGTTTGTCATTTCCCTGCGGGTGGGCTTTTTCGTGCGCAATTTGCTAGCCTGTGTGCAGCAAAAACAAAGGAAATGACAATAATCTTTCGTAGTGCTGAATACACACCAACCACACTGCCAAATCCATGGAGTGTGAACTGATACAAAAATATCATCAGGTTCACGCCATACTCAGCACAGACACTAACAACTCTACATAACTAAGGAGATAGACGTGAAACAACCTGAAGAAATCTCACAGGAGTTCATTCAAAAAATACTTGCTCGTTTGGAAGAACTTGATGGAAACCAACAAGATTTATTTTTTAACAGTTTTTTGGACAACCTAGAGATGGAAATAGAAGAAAAGGCCGTCTATGACGAGGGCCGCCAATATGCCGAAGATGCTTTGTCGCAGTGTGAAGCTTTTGATTCAGAAAGCGATAGGGAAGAATTTCTCTCGGATATGTTTGCAAGTTTGAAATCGTTGGTAGAAGCCGGTGCACAGGGAACGCCTGATGACTCGGACGACTAATCACACGCGTTCACAGGGAAGTCTCTGTTCGCCACGAAAAGGCATGCGACCAGTACGCTCAATATTTAAGACGTCCACATTGCCGCTTTTCCCCTGCAGCTTTTCATTGCATGAATCAGGGGACACTCACACACCCGGAAAAAGCCATCACCCTTTCGCAATTCAATAGCACCTTCTATTGGTCTTATACTGCCTTATCGCCTCTACCATTCCCAACCGAACGAGGCGGCAGCGAACAGAGGTGAAGATTCCGAGACTCGGTCTTTGCTGGTCTGTGTCACACCTGTGTCCGCCACCCACATCGATGTACTCGTCACGAGCCCTTTGATTCCTGTTCTTGTACTGCCTCGCGTTTTGCTTTGGCTTCTTCTGTTGGTTTTGTAACGTGCTTGCTATATCCCATGAATACCTGTGACGTAATTACGCCCATTCCTGCAATAAGCGTCACGACAACACCACACACAAACAGTGCAAAATCATCCATTAAAATATCCGCCTAATGCAAGGATACTAGGAACCCATAACCCGACAAAAATTCCTTGTTCCTTCGCGACGTCAGGGTCACCAAGAAACCAGAGTGATACACTTAAGACAAAGCTTGCAAATGCTGCTACCAAAAAGAAAATCTGATTCTTTTTCATTATTTATCCTGTAACGTAGGGAATTCGGAAGATGACAGCTCAAACGCTTCATGGTCGAAACGTCGCTCCATGATGTTATAGCAGTAGACGGCATGCGTGTGTTCTGTTTTGGTGACTTCCTTGGAAAACAGGTGTTAATCACTTCACCATCTGAGAGCTGCATCCGGAGTACAACGCGTCTATTCCGGCCGCTCTTTCTTATTCTGCACAACGTCTGCCAGCCATGTCTTGCCCGTGTGGGTATCAAAGCAATAAAGAGAGCTCGAATTTGGTTCAACAACGGGCAGATAGCGACTCTGGTAATAGGTTGTTGAACAATAAATAAGTCCAACGGCAATGATTGCAAGCTTGAACCCAACCTCTAGAACAACCTTTAGCGCTATTTCCTTAAACATTTCGGAAAACCTCGTAATTTGACATCGAATACATAACAACCCACCGGAACGTACAGCTACCACCATCACATCCGCTCAACGCAGACACCCCTCAAAAGAAACATGGCCGTCGTAAAAAACTAAGGCCCACTGTGAATTACCATCATCGCTAGACGATCATGGCCTGAACTCTTCTTATGGTTCTGCGACACCCCGTGGGGCGACTGACGTCCGCATGTATTTTAATTTCAAACTTCTTATCGGTAAACAACACCTTTCATATTTCGAATCGTTTGTAGGCGCTATCAAGCCGCTTCACTCACTGCGACCCAATGTCCATTGACAGGCCCAGCAAAGCCGTTTTCTCCACGATCACAGAGGGACACAGAAGTCACTCGTTCGCACGGAGGCAGTCAATGGAACCGTCTGCAGAATGATGATTGAACGCTTGCGTTTCTTTTTGCGGAATTGCCCTGCAGAATTCGACAACAAGGTTCGTTCGGCACTGTGACTTCGATAATTCGTGTGTTTAGAGGATACACCCAAATTAGCATCGGTCTCCACTACATCATCCCTGTTCTTGTTCTCGATGCGATCGGTGGTGCCATTTTCTTGTGCCAAAAGCTTACAGTCACTCGCCGCTGATTCTTCAGCCTTCATTATGTCTGTTGCTCATACGGAATTAAAACTTTTGTGGTTTCTCTCCTTGTGGCAACGCACCCATCACACTCCTAACATAATTCTCATAACTGCCGATTCCTGTTCTTTAAAGGCTTTATCCATAAAAAACCTCCAAGCCAATGCATAAAAATCAGCAATTCTGGCAATGTTCAATAGACAAGATTTCTAGAGGTTGTTTACACTCTCCGCCATGAAAAAAGTCACACTTATGAATGACTCCGTAACCGAAACTGCTGGAGTTTTCGAAGACCTAGACGCCGTACGAGAACTACAAGACGCCGCGTCCAACGCCAATGTCTATTTCATCGACGACGACTCGGTGAAAGAAACTGCTGCGAGCCACCAGACTGGGGATGTATCGCCTAAAACTCGTCGATAATAACACTTCTGCTTACTGCTTTTCTGCGGCTATCCCTTCTTGATTCACGGCTATCGTTCTAGAGAGACCGCACCAGCAGAAACCTGCTCAACTTCAGGCATCATGACGTAACCCTGACCGTATCGGTCCCATGGTAGCGTACGACACTCAAGCCTAAAACAAAGCGTCTAATACGTTTCCTTATAGTACATCAGAAAGTACGTCGCTACTGAAATAATCACGATTGGAAAGAGAATCCCGCACCAGAAGTAGAGAGACGTTACTCGATATCGCGCTAACGCTGCACGTGCTTTACTATGTGATTTCAATTCCCGCAGGGTGATCCACCACAGAACACTAAAAAATGCGACGACGCAGCTTGCAGAAAGCGTTAAGCATATTACGGAGGTATAAGGCGTTATCCACTTGTTAGAAACCGCCGTTGTTACCGATGCCCCGGCGAGCAGGCCAACGCAAAAAATGACAACACTGAAACGTACAAGCCAGTGGCGTTCAGGCGCATAAAAATAATCACCGCTGTCGAGCTTTTCGGTCTTTGGCCCATTGTTCTTGTTTGGTGATTCCACGACCAAATCAAAGTCATCGTGAGTATCTGACATCCCCTGAATCCCCATAGGTTCTGAATTTTTCACAAAACCCATCGTAAAACCTCCCCCGAAATTATGCGAGGCCCGATCCAATGGTGCCTGAGAAAGCCTATCAATTTTCAGCGAACCTGTTTTGTGAACTCAATCCACAACCCATTTTATAAGAAAAACATTCGAACCACATCGTCAAAACACACGTAGTGACTTTGGAAAGTACCGTTCCGGTCAACTTGGACACTTTGTCAGGCATACAAATTAATTGAGACATTAAACCCAAATTGAGGCGCTACTATGAATGCCATACCGCTAACCGATAGTCTTACAGATATCGCAGAGAGAAAAGAAAGAATGTTGGAACTCCTTAAACAACTTGGGCTGACAGGGGTGTATGCTTGTGCGGTCCTAGCACTATCCACGGCGGCTTTTCTGGGTAGTCATTACTATCTAAGCCAATTGACACCTGACTTAACAGGAACGCAGTCAATTGCAACTAATTTTGCCAACGAGTAGCACACTGTCTATCCCGCACGGTTCGATGTGTAGCTTTGGTTGGAAATCAATCCGAAAACAGTAGCAGTTGAGCGTATTCGGCAATCGCGATCGTGATGCAAAAAACAACCGTTAGACAGGACTTGTAAAGAGCAATTGTACAGGGAAAAGACTTGGTTATTTGATTGGTCCAACTTTTTCGCAAACAGAGCCATCGGTGAAAGCTATACGACGCTCGTTTAGATCTCCTCATATTCAGTTGAGAGTCGTCTCATCTTATCGACACCAAAAACCTTCAAAAACTCGACTCTATCACTAGTTGTGACCGGCACCGTATCTATATCATCAAGAAAAGAGTGCAATCGGCGCGCAAGGGAAAGCGGCACCCCTATGACCTCTGCCACGTCGTCAAGCGGATAACCATATTCCGTCGTGTAGATTCGGATGGTTTCTGAAACTTCTATCAGGTGTTTCAACCGGAGGTCATCGAAGTCCAGCTGGATTCTCTGTGTCTCGAGTTTGGACCTGAAACCGCCTACTTTTCTTCCGAGATCTTTCTGCCATGTGGGCTCCATATCGTTGATCATCTTTCTGTTCATTTCCCAGACCCCTGCAAACGCTCAAAAAAGGCGTTTTGATTTGTAATACACCCTCGAGTACCGAGCGTCCCTTTCAACCTCGTTCTTTAAATGTGGCCAAAAAACTGGAAACCTAAAGTACATACGCCAGATTCCATGACGATGCGTGTTAAATTACTTCGCCGCCTGTAAATCCTTCTACGCATTATGAGCCAACTTCGTTCACATGTTTTTCTTTCCTTTTTCAATTGACTGGCGCCCAGAACAGGCAATTATGTACAGGCTCTTCAACTCAGAAAGCCAATCACCCAACAGGTCAACACAGCAGAGCGCACACGCCAAATTACATAGGGCCAAGACCGTCACCGGTTCCAGGCCCTGGCCCAAATCTGGTACCGTAGAGAATCCCTGGATGAGTGAATGTTTTTGTTTCGGGACAATTTGATCCCGCTCAAATGTACCTTCTGCTTCGTAGTTTTCTATGAGTTGCTCATACAAGAATCTCCTTAAAACACCGAGAACAGGCAAGGAAGTCGTGGAACGGCTGCTTGAGTTTTTCACAGCATTTGTCATGCTCTGGATTGGGTGGCATGTGATCGCATGGATTGCCTCATTTTCTGGCATTCTCATCAAATGAAAGAAGCCTGCGGCGAACGGAACCTTCAGAAAGGTTTCTCGGAAGAATCCTTCAACTAACGGGAGTGAGTGGACGATGCTTCTAAAAAACAAATATCATTCAGTGTTCTGGTGTGATCTATGGGGCACCATCTCTGTTACCACGGTCGGTCATGCGCAGGTCGTCAAACGGCTTCTTGACAAGGGTGAACTGATCAGCAAGACCGTTGAAGATGTCGCGCAGACAAAAGCGGAAGCGACTGAGCATGTCGTGTTCATGGTTGTTGTTGGTGTTGTGCTCTCAGTGACGATACTTGCGGCGGCATTGTACTTCCGCAGACCCCCACAAAAAGAATCGTGACAGTTACACGCGCTGGGAAAACTCTTTGTACAAAAGATTTCGCTAGCTGGGGTTTTAGCTGCCGCCATCGGCATGCCACCTGAAGGCCCAAGTGTCCAACAACCGAAGCACCTTTGTCCGACCGCGTTTAATTTTATTTCACAGCCTGTTTTTGACCGGAGGCCTCCCACGACATATCATGATTCGAACACCGAACAACAGCCGGTCGAGAACGCTCCCCCTTTGAGCTGATCTCCCGGCTGTTGCTTTTGAGCGATACCGGTTCAGTTAAACGCGTTGCAAGGAATGAAGGCACCGATTTAATTGTCGGGGCGAGGCTGACTACTTCGGCCACCCAATGGAATCTGACTTTTTTTATAAATCTCATACGCCTGTTGGGAAATACTGGCGCAGTAATCGCCCCAACTTGCATACGCCATTGGTGGATTGGTATTCCACTGTCCATACCCATCGGGAGGAAAACATATTTGGGCTGGCTCTGTTTTATTCTCCATCTTCATACGCACTCTTGCTTTTTGTTGGCAAAACCCTCGTCTACCGAAAAAGTCTAGGCCACAGAAAAGATGCGGTAGGTTTAAATTATGTACTCGTGAGTGAATTTTGTCTGCCTTAAAACGCAACTGTGTTTTATTTACTATTTTTGTGGACGCAATGGACAACACCCAAATAAACAATTGGTTGCATTCCGGAACACCCCAAACATAGATCGCCAAACATAGTTTCTGATGTCGCGCATTACCGACTCACCGGCAAAGCGGTTTGGGTTACCGAAACACTTTAAGTATCGGACTTGCGGTAGTAATGTCATTTGGGCTGTAGATCGCTCGCACAATATCAAACGTAAGGAGTCCCCCAATAAGCAGAAGTGCAGCACAGCAAATCAGTCCAAGTACATGCCATGTGTTAAACCGCATGCCATCGGCAGGGCTCTGCGACCCTGTTAATTCTTCACTCACTCTATCGTGCTGTTCGTGCTCAGATAGTCGAACAGCCATCGTCTCGGCACTCACTGCGTTCTTCTGACTGTTCCCCTCATGACGCCCTCGGATCTCTTGATTCTCCGGAGTACCCGCTGATCTACCATCACCACTTTCGATAGCTAAAGTTGAAGTACCACACAACTCTTCTGTTCGATGGACCTGCGTCACGTCACTGTCTTCCGAGTCAACAGACGTCAAAAAGCTACCAAGATCAACATCCCAGGCCTGTATGACATCGCCCTGAAGTGAAAGACCGCCCTCGATTGAAAGCTGCTCAACCGCGTCACCTGTGGCGGCAATCTTGACGCAATATATGATTCGTGACTCGTCTCCATGTTCACCTTTACATAATGGGCAGGGGTCACCTAATTGCGGAGTGCTTTCATTCACAACGCCCTCGCAGCCGGCCTTGCACCGGACTAACCAGCCAAGACCTTTTGTTTCCGGTTCACCATTATCGTGGTTGCGGTTATTCATTTGATGATGCCTCTTTCCTGATGAGCCTCAGTCCGAAACCAATGATTCCGTCCCCAGACGTAGCTAATAGAGGGATGGTACCTGCCGCAAAACACCCACCGCAACGGCCATTTTCTGGTCCAGCTCTACCCGTTTGTTCGAAGTTAACAGCAGTTTTAAAAAGAAACCAGAAACTCTTGAGGTCTCCTTTGTCTGTATTTGGGGCCCGAGGGTGCTCTGTGCCTTTACTGCAACACCAGCGTGGTAGCTCGCCCGTAATTCAGACAAGCGTTACAAGGAGGGTCGCCGCGGTGACCGTTCCTCCACATCTAGACGGCCGATAGACAGCATCCATCTAGAAACTGCAAGCATTGTCACGACATAGCTGCCCATGACTCACCAACTTTGCCGCATGGCCGCCTGACCCCGCCCTAATAAAGTTGTGCTGAATGAAACCAACATTGCTGTTTCATGGCCCTATCTTATTTCCTTTAGAAGGGGTGTCCCGTTTTTGCAGGATTACACTTATTCAATAACCTATTTACCATACACTCAATACATCAGCAGAAGGGAACATTTTAGTCTCAGGAGAAACCAATGGCTTCAGTACCACCAAGTCTCCTCGACTTCACCCGAGAGTGTCTGTCGCAAGGTATCGACCGAACAGAAATCAGACAGGCACTTATAAATGCTGGCTGGACCGAACGCGAGGCGACTGCCGCACTTGGCAGTTTTTCGGAATCACCACTTCCGGTACCAGTGCCAAAAAAACGTGTGAGCAGTGGACCGCGCGAGGCGTTCCTTCACCTTCTCGCCTTATTCCTTCTCTATATGGCAGCCTTTTCAACAGGGGCTATTCTCTTTCTTACCATTGATGTCTTTATCAAGGATCCCGCAAACCGGAACCTTTTCAATATTGGTGGGTTCGCCCGTTTTAATGCAGCTGCTCTGATCGCCAGTTTACCGGTACTTGCTCTTGTGCGTCGTGCGATCATGCGAGACGTCATTCGAAACCCAGGCACGCGCATTGCACCAGTCGTACGAACACTCGCTTACATCACACTTCTTGTCACGAGCCTGATCATGGTGTGTGATATGGTGTCCGTCTTAGCCGGCTTTCTCAATGGAGATCTCACACTTACCTTCATTTTGAAAAGTGGTGTTGTTCTGCTACTCGCCGGTGGAATTTTTCTCTGGTACATCAGCGGCCTGGCATTCGAAGAAAAAATGGGGGAGTCTCAACAAGAGGCCACTTCCATTCAGGAATCCCAATGGCGGCCGAGACTCGCCTGGGCAGGATTTCTCACGGCTTCAGTCAGCCTCGTGTTGGCTTTATGGATTGCCGGAAATCCGTTAGACCAGCGCCTTGTACGGCTAGATAAGCAGCGTGTCTCAGACCTTCGTAGTCTCCAGGGGGCTATTAGTCGCTTCCATAAAAAAGAAAAACGGCTGCCAAAAAGTCTAAGCGAATTAAAGAGTTCTCCTGACTCCTACATTGAACGGACAACAGATGCGATAACTAAAACACCTTATATCTACAAACAAATTGATAAAACCTCGTATCGTCTTGGTGCCGTCTTTGACCTACCGACTCCAGGAGATGACGAAAGTGGCGTTCGTGGCAAGGACGGCTTCTACCAGCATGACGCCGGCCTGCAGACTTTTGATCTCAATGTGAAGTGACGGTGTCCAAAACCTGCTAGGCAATAATATCTTGAGCCACAACACCATGCACATCTGTCAATCTGAAATCCCTGCCTGCGTACCGATACGTCAAACGCTCGTGATCCAATCCTAAAAGATGGAGAATCGTGGCATGCCAATCATGTATATGACATGGGTTTTCAATAGCTTCATATCCATGCTCATCCGTTGACCCATAACTGAATCCGCCCTTGACGCCTCCGCCAGCCATCCAGGTTGTGTAGCCCTTATTATTATGATTGCGTCCGTCTGCACCCTGTGCTGCGGGCGTTCTTCCGAACTCACCTCCCCAGACAACAAGCGTGTCCTTGAGCATGTCCCGTTGCTTCAGATCTTGCAACAGTCCGGCTATTGGTTTGTCACACCCCTCAGCTCGTGCTTTATGGTCAGCTGTCAGATTGGCGTGCTGATCCCAATTCCCGTGAGTCACCTCGATGAAACGAACACCAGCTTCAGCAAACCGTCGCGCCAGCAAACACTGCTGCCCAAACGTCTGCGTCGGCCCACTATTTGCTCCATAAAGTTCAAGCGTGGCAGGCGTTTCGTTTGAAACATCCATTATTTCCGGCATGACATCCTGCATCCGAAATGCAAGTTCATATGACTCAATAATGCCTTCCACATCTGGCTGATACTTTTCTTTTTCAAGAACACCCTGGTTCAGCTTTTGGATATAGTCAAGTTGTGCTCGCTGCTTGTGTTTCTCTACAGCAGGCTTAATATCTGGAACACTTTCCGCACTTCCAAATCTGGCAACTCGAGACGAACGACCACCACGACCTACTTTTGCGCCTCCGTATATTGCCGGGAGGAATGCGCTGCCGTAATTCCGTGCACTCCCTGATGGTGGGCTGAGTGATACAAAGCCTGGCAGACTCGCATTTTCGGTGCCGAGTCCATAGAGCGTCCACGCCCCCAGCGATGGGCGGATAAACTGGGCCGTCCCGGTATGCATCTGGGTCATCGCGCCTGGGTGCACCGGCTGATCACATTGCATTGAGCGGATGAGCGTCAAATCGTCAGCCATTGACGCCACCTCCGGAAACAGATCTGAGATCCAAAGGCCACTCTCACCACGTTGGCGAAACTCCCACGGGGACTGCAATAACGACCCACCGTATCGTCCCGGTTTGCCATGATCAGCTTGCAGTTGTGGCTTGTAGTCAAATGAATCAACATGGGACGGACCACCCTGCATACAGAGGAAAATGATCCTCTTGGCCTTTGCGGGGAAGTGCGGATCTTTTGGTGCAAGTGGTGAGGTCTCAGCAAGATTCGCCGCAGCAGATTTGTGTAACAGATCCGCAAAGGCAAGATATCCAAACCCCGCAGATACAGTTTTTAATGTCTGTCGTCGTGAGAACATGATGCCTTCTCCGCGTCCTGTGTTTCTGTTGTCGTCCCCGAATCACCTACTTAGTCAACAAATCGAAATTCGGCGGATGCGAAAAGACTCTGGCATACTGCCCGAAGTCCCTCATCAGCTTGGGCTTCGTTGGCAAAACGCGCTAAAAACTTCTCCGTCTCCACCCGCTCCATCTTCGACGGACTTCTCGAATAGGCAAGGTTGAATGCCATGGTTACCTGATCGTTCTCGTTGGAACAAGCATGCCTGATCCGCTCTGCCATGGCAGAACTTTGCTGAATAACAAATGGATTGTTCAACATGTACAGGGCTTGATCTGCAGTATGTGACGATTCACGTTGCCCAATAATTGCACTTGAATCAGCAAAATCGAAAACGGCGAGTGCTCGTGGCTCTTCGTCCCGAACAATCGGAAGATAGACACTACGAAACGTGGCGTCTTCCATATCGAGTTGGTGTGTCACCTTGCGCATGACAGCCTGAGCCAATTGGGGATCAAACCCTCTGGTCCGCCGCCCGCGATAGCTCATACCACCAGGTGGCCCGTTCGAATTCCTTCCCGGGCCATTCTCTTGCTGCCGGAAGCGTGGTCGCCCGCCAGGCTGAACAGCGTTCACTTCTTGCGTTCGCATCATTGAAGCGAACATCTCTCGTCCCATCTCACGTGGGTCGCCCACCATTCCTCCTTGAACCCGTGTGTAGCCTGCCTTAGCGACTTCTGATGCCCGTGGTCGTTGTAGATCGAGTTTGCCACTGATCGCCAACATTGAATCGCGCAAGACCTCAGCATCAAGTCTTCTTGGATTCGCTCGCCACAATAGTGCGTTATCCGGATCGTGTGCATGGCACACCGCATTGTAAGTTCCATTAATTCGGTACGCACGTGAGTTCACAATCTCACGGATAACAGTTTTTACTGACCAACCAGAATCAATAAATTTGATTGCAAGATAGTCAAGCAATTCTGGATGGCTGGGGGCCTGTCCCGTCACACCGAAGTTTTCCATAGACGTAACAATGCCGTTACCGATTACTGATTTCCAGATTCGATTTACCATCACTCGCGCAAAAAGTGTGTTCTGGTCACTTCCTACCCACCTTGCAAATATAAGTCGCCCACTCGTTTCAGGTGGAATCGCTACCGGCTCTTCACAGAGAACCTGCGGAAACCCCCGGGGAACAACCTGAGCTGGCTGGTCGATTTCACCACGCACAAGGATCGGTACATCTTGTGGCGTACCACGCTCCTGAACTCCCATACTAAAGGTGCGCGGATTCCCTGCCTCGTCGACATTCCCAAGCCGCCCAGATAACTGCTGCAATTCATTCACCGTGCGAAGACGTTGCCGCTGTGCTGAAGCGGCATTTCCTTGTGCGGGCGATCGTCGCAGACTCGCAAGACTCGACACCTTGTCCTCGATCTCACGGCGAACACTATTGATATCTTCGTTGGACAACTTCTTGTCAAAAGGATTCGGATCTGCAACAGGAAGACGGATTAAATTGCTGTTTTGCTTGGTCTGTGCCCCTGAAAAAGTCCCATAGGACGACTGCGCGTTTCCAAAATAGGTCTCTGTATTCCAGAAGATGCCGGCCAACGCGTAATAATCACTCTGAGGGATCGCATCAAACTTATGATCATGACACCGTGCACACGCCACTGACGCCCCAAGAAACACCCGTGTGGTTGTATCAATCTGTTCATCAATAAGATCGGCTCGAAACTGAATACGGTTCTGTTCATTAACATTCTTCGCGCCAATGGCAAGAAATGTCGTAGCAACCAGGTGTTCTGACCACTCTTCATCTGTCTGCACTGGAAGGAGATCACCTGCAATTTGTTCCTGCACAAAATGATCAAATGGCTTGTCTGCATTAAATGAATCAATAACGTAATCCCGGTACCGCCACGCATGTGGAAAGGTCATGTTCACTGAACTTCCTGTCGACTCCGCATACCGTACAACGTCAAGCCAATGTCGCCCCCATCGCTCTCCAAATTGCGAACGTGTGAGAAGCTCATCAGTCAGATTCGACACCGCACTTTCTGCACCCCGGAGCCATGCGGTTTCGAATGCGGTCACCTCATCTGGTGTTGGTGGCAATCCGATAAGATCAAAATACAGCCTGCGAACAATTGCCCTCGGTTCGGCATCCTCGGCGGGGTTAAGTCCTGCAGCTTCAAGACCTGATAACACGTGATAATCGATTTCATTCTGACACCATGCGGTGTTCTTTACAGCGGGAGCAGTGGTCTCCTTCGGTTTCTGATAAGCCCAGAATTCTGACTTCGCTTTGCTGATGTCATCAGTCGTGATTGCCGCCTGTACATCTTTCTGAACAGACACCCGTGGATCAGGGGCTCCCATTTCAATCCAAACCTTAAAATCATCGAGCACCGCCTGCGGAAGCTTACGTTTCGGCGGCATCACAAAGTCCTGATGCGTTATTGCGTTATACAACCAACTCTCTTCAGGATCACCGGGCACAACTGACGGCCCTGTGGCACCACCCAACAACATGCGTTCTTTGGTATCGAGACGTAAACCACCGCGGACATTACCTGCCTTGCTTGAATGGCAGCCGTAGCACTCACGAACAAGTACTGGTCTAATCTTTGTTTCAAAAAATGTAAGTTCGTCCGTCGTAAGCGATTCTTCTGCTCCAACAATGGAACACACAAGAAAACAAGCACTTGCAGTGAAAGACAGAATATTCTTCATGGCGGAACTTTCCTTCACATGTTTGTTTGACGTGACAGACTTGACGGACAGTTACTTCTTGTACCGCTCACTCTGCTGCAGGGGGACGTTTTGGCTTTTCACCTCCAGGTGTTGCATTGGAATTACCTGATTGAGGCCTTCCATTGCTCCCTGGGCGTCGTTGCATTCCTCCCCCGCGTCGTTCACGCATTGTCATCATCATCTTCTGCAGTTCATCGGCATTAAGTTTCTCATCACCATCTGCATCGAACTCTTCCATCAATCTTTGGACCATTTGTTCTGGACTGAATCCACCCGCAAACTGCCCCGGCCGTCTCTGCCCCGGTGTCCGTTCACCATTTGTCTGTTCACCCGGACGAAATCGCTGTGTCCGTTGTGTGCTTTCAGCGTTTGGTTTTTCTGGGGATAAATCATCAGCGGACACAATTGATTGTCCTATCATGAATAATGCCAGGATGCTGGTAAGACAGAGTTTCATTTCGTTGCCTCATAACTGATATGTGATTGCTCTTTTGATTCGATGCCTCGTACACTAGCACGGGCAACCACCCAACTGAATACTTCAACGGCTCGAGGTATCCAGAGTTGCACGACCATCTGCACGACCGACTCTAAACCCCCAATTCACAGACTACCGATACCGCCCCATCATAGTTTCCACGTACATAACGTAGACGTGGCCACCACTCGCTAAATTGGCTGCTGGAAACCCATTTGGTGTCTATACAACCCTAAAAGGGGTCACCGCCTGCCTACTGCTCGATAACCAAGCAATAGGACGATACTGCCACCTACGGCAATTGCGATACTTCGGAGGTCAAATCCATCAATCGCGCCAATACCGAGTTGTGCCCCAATAAACCCTCCAACCAATGCGCCGACAACACCAAGAACTGTTGTGACAACAAGGCCATATACGCCACTACCTGGGACAAAAAATCTCGCAATTGCCCCCGTAACCAAGCCAAACACGACCCATGATAGTAGACCCATTACTACTCTCTCCTAATTGTGAAACCGGATACATATCAGCGGAACGTCCGCACATCTATTGAGATGCCACACGGCAGTTCCCCTTTGACTCCAAGTGTACCGTGCGTTTTCAGAGTGACAGGAAGACCCCCCTTAGGGCGGCGGAGTTTATTCAAGACCTGAATCAACCAAAATGATCGAAAAAGCGGCACCTAACGCTGCAAAATGTCCTTTCGCTCGCTCCCCAGCTTACGTTTCATCAAAAAAACGAGCAAATTTGCCCTGGCGTACGTAAAGCACACAGACTGAGATTTTGGTTTCCCACGTCACCCCCAGGTTTGCGAGCGCCGCACCGATGGTTAGTGCTATCCCCAAGTTTGACACACGGTCGCGGCCAACGGACCAGATGCGCTCCACGCCACCGATCCAACGCAAAGTCTGGTTTGACATGCACGCAGACGACTTGAATGATCGTGATTACTGGTCGTGCCTCGCAACTCTTTGGGTCACCGATTATCTCTCTCACGACCGTGGCTGGTGGCATGACCACCTCTGGTGTGACCGTCCGCACAGATCAGCCGCAATGACACCGGCTGAACGAGCTATTTACGAACAACTCAATGAACCAATTATTCTCCATCGGGGCTATGCAACATCAGCAAATACCATTGGTATCTCTTGGACTGATGACCCGGCAGTCGCTGAATTCTTCGCATATGACTTCCTGTGCCACCAGCCTGGGTATGCTCCCGGTACGGGTGGTATTGTCAGTTGCGCTTTTGACCCAAAAGAAATTGCTTTCTTTAAAAATGAAAATGGAGAACGAGAATTTCTTGTCTCGGAGCCAGCAGCCCTTGCTCACGTAACTGATCAAATGAGTGCATAGCAACCAAAGATATTGCATCGGCAACGGAGACTGCCATACTTGTTTTGGCTGCAATTCCAAATTGCAATGCGTCTCGTCCTCCAGGGGAATATCCTGGCCAATGAAAGTTTTCTCTACCAAGGCTCGTCGACGCGTTCTTCGAGGAGGCCGTCTGATTGTCCTCTGGTCACTTGTAGGCGTAATAATTCTCTGGCTATTGCTTGGGCCAGGACGTTTGGTCTACAAATTTCTGGCATGGTTTTGGTCGTAAGATGAAACTTCCAACATGCTCTGTCCTTACCCTTCCTCAAGAGGCCTTTCTTCATCCGGAAGAAGCTCAAATGCTGCTAGGCGAAGCGGCGTCGGGACACCTTCAGACGGTGATCGAAGATATTCCCAACGGCTTTCATGTGAGTTATTAAAACCCACGAAAATACCAACAACGGTGACCCCCTCCGCTGCAGCTTGTGCGAGTAGTTTCACCAAGCCGTCATCTCTAGTCTTGCTTCCATTGCTCGTAAAATCATTGTGCCGCGGCCGTATGTCCTGATGCCACAGTCCAGACTGCCGACAATAATGTACTGCCTCTCGATGCGTACGGAACAGGGGTAGAAACTGAAACGCTTCGCCTGTAACCCGTCGATGTGAACCAATCAACTGAGGCCGCCCAGTTCGCACAAGATGCCACTCTGCTTCAGACATAGAATACTCCTTTAACACTCTATGGTAGACCTCCGTTGGAGGACGGCTACAGCTATCTATGCATTCCCTCACTATTCACTGATATAACGATCGGCGTGGATATCACATGGAAACTCTTCAGCTCATTCTTTTTACCGTAATTTGGACAGGCATCTGGGTTTTTCCCCTAAAGCCTCTTCCCCGTACTTTTGAACTCATAGCTGGCCTAATTCCTTTTTGTGCTTTTGGCCTGCGTGTCTTTGCTGCTTTTTTTGTGACTGTTCCCCACGGTGACCCGATTGGAGATTGTGTGAGGCCCCTGACTGACTGGGTTCTTGGGGCAGGGAGCCCGTCATACCAATTGGTTCTTGACGGTACGATTGCCGTAGGCCTTCTCTGGTTTGCAAAGGCATTTCATATTCCGTGGCACAGCCGACTTTCCACTTCCTGGATTTTTCCTGCCGTGGCTGCTGCAAGCATTGCAACGCTTTCATTAACTGGGCTACCACTCCAAGAATATCTTGCAACCAAAGTTCCTACTCCCGTTCTGGCTCTGGCCCTTGCGCTTGTGCTTAGTGCCATTCTGTGGTGGACACCGGGACCGCACTCGATAGCGACGCGTCGGACTGCTGCCATCGCACTGATTAGCATCATACCGATTGCTGTAATCATTCTGGTTCTGGTAACGCCATTTATTGTCAGTGTTCCGGATGACCAGCAGGCGCAGGCGAGGTCTCTTCTCACCCTTGGGACAGGGTCAATCAGTGCCTTCGTTGGATATCAATTCAATCCGTTCCAAGCAAACCGAAGCCGCCTCCTTTTTGCTCTTGTTGTGGGTGTCTCCGTCGGAGCGGTTGGGGCACTCTATTTTTCGACTGTTGCAATCTAACCCATTCCTTTTAGTGAGCTATTGGTTATCGGCAACTGATGATTGTTCTATGTTGACCGATTCGATTTCCAAATTGAATGCACCGGCCTTTTTATCACTCAACATAAAACCAATTCCACTAATTTGATCTGGAGATAATGGACCCTTGTTCTGAACCCGTCTTCCAAAGGAAGTTGGCGCGAAGTCTTTGAGAGGAATGACTACCTCAGTCCACTGTCCAGCCACTGTCGGAAGAGATGCACGGTATGAAAATGCCATTCTTCGCGTTTTCGGGTACAGGTTGAAAATATATGTGCGGCCGTCACCCTTGAGTTTTACACGAAACCCATCTTCGGGCCCCATTTCAATATCCATCCGCCCTGAACGAATTGACGCAAAGCCACCATTGTTCTCGAGTGATAACGTTCCAGAAAAGTTCATTCCGTTTTCATCGGATCGTCGTAATTTACCGACCGATCGGCCACCCATCACTCCATCATTTACAGCGCTCCATCCCGTTGCCTGCTCACTATTCCGGAAATCAATTAGTGTGCTCTGCCCAGCGGGAGCCGCTACTTGGGTCAAACAGAGAGTGATCAGTGTTGTACAAACAAAAAGCATATCCATAGCTGCCGCCTTATAAGGATTAGAGTGAAACTACATTCATTTGCGTAATTGACAGCTGCAAACACGTCGCAATGGCAACCCAAATCAAATACGGAACCTGGACAACAGCAACCCACCTGTGATACCGCCAGATCATACCCATTCCCAATACAATTGTCGTCAGCACCACCACAATATCGAATGAAGCAAGAACTAAGCTCCGCAGCCCAAATAAAATCGGTGTGAACGCCAGATTCGCAACAAGATTGACGGCAAAGGGCAGGGCGACGGCCCAAGGAATGGTGCCCCGAGCTGCCTTCAAAAAGACATAGCTGAAACTGATTAAGATAATCGGATAGAGCACTTGCCAAATGAAGCTGATCATTTCTGGCTCTGGCGTCCACACAGGTTTTTTAAGACTTTCGTACCATTGCATCCATGCCATTGGTAAGACCCTTTCCAGAATTACGTCTTTCCTTCACACTACAGGCGAAGCCAGTTCAGTGGTGTGTGCCACTTCACTTTCTCAAAAGATCTACCTACACCCCATGGTTCACTTCAATTTCTTCGTTTCCCTGACAGAGGTCTTTCCGTGCCCATATTCATTCTGCTCGCACGAAGTTCACTCCCAAGTCTACAGACACTCTATATCATTGCGGGAATTCTTGCCGTCATTGCCGGAGTCCTTTATTCCCGCATGTCAATGAGCTAACCCTGGTCCCTTCAGAATACTGATTTCACTGCTTTCAGTGACATTCCAGAATCGTGCCATTATTGCGTAGGCACTAGGCCTAGCGATTATCAGCACACGCCCACATCAATTGACATTTTTTTATCTTATTTTTCTGTGAATCTAATTATGTACAAGATTTGGTGAAAAGGGATTCAAATATTGCATGCCTTTGGAGAGATGCCAAGCCTGTGTTTCATCAATGAAAAGCTACCCGTAGTAGTGCCTTTGCCCTCATTGAGTTGTTTGTTGGAATTGCAATTATTGGTCTGCTGGCTGAACTCCTTCTCTCCGCAATTCAAGCTGCACGTGAGGCCGCCCGTCGTTCTTCGTGCACGAGCAACACTTACCACATTTGGCAAGTCGAGAGCGGTCTGGATTCACCATACGTGTCCAGCGGGTCATTGAGCCACGCATCCTCAATTTGGCTGCACCATAATGCGATGTGTCTTTTCGATTGGACATCTCACTACGCCTACGAAATACTTCCAGTGAATCCCATTGGTACGCACTGTTAGCATCGGCAGAGAAGAGCCAAATCAAAAAGCGAGCGAGGCAATCGTCTCTGCTCATTGCCTCTCGACAATGTAACGGCGATAGTAGACCCTAGACCTTTCAACAGATAGATCTGAAAACCTCGACAGACCCCATACAACCTGCTCAGAAAATACTCACTCCGATGATTGACAGCACAGAACTTCTGCACCGCCTTGATGGGGACATTGACTTTCTTCAGGAGATGACGAAATGCCTTCGAGATGAGGTCGCACGGTTTATAACCCAGTTGAAAGAAGCCCTTGAGGGAAATGACACAGAACTTCTGCTCACAACCGCGCACACAATAAAGAGCATGGTCGGAAATTTCTGTGCACATGAAATTTATGAGTTAGCACAAAACCTTGAGATATCCGCACACGAACAAGACACACAAAAACTCCACCTTCTCACCAATCGTCTCATTTCATTACTCCCACAACTGTGCGATGAACTCGATTTACTTCTACGCACCCACGACAAACCGCACGCATGAAGATTCTAATTGCCGAAGATGACCGTATTACTCGACTTCTCTTGCAGAAGTTTCTTACCGCCTGGGGCCATGAGATTCTTATGGCAAACGACG
>WLWG01001695.1_pt1 | contig 18999 bp, 16 predicted proteins | sample 6712871 | NCBI WGS metagenome assembly WLWG01 (sample SAMN12718693, study PRJNA515312) | sponge metagenome | isolation source: marine sponge | host: Mycale hentscheli | place: New Zealand: South Island, Marlborough, Capsize Point | collected 2003-05-01
AGCAATTGTCAATAGTAGGTGCGGTGTCTGCGTCTGCTCCAGCAGTCCAACTTGGGTAAGCGTCTGCTGATTGGATTGAACCTGTAATCCCACTACGACCTGCTGTAGTGCCTTCCGCTAAATCAAATCCGCTTTCGCTAAGGTGTTTAACATCGCAATATTGTTCCTTATATTCTTGGGATTTAAATTGATTATCTAAGTGGATTTTTTCTCCTGCGTGCCTTAAATCACTAATCAATTGACCTGAAGCATAAAGTCGCGCTGCCTTAATCATTCCCAATAATCCACTAAATAACTTACCTCCTACCATTTTAGTTCCATTAGCAACATAACCTTCCCAATTGACTCTTACCTTAAGAGCGGACTTACTATCTAAGACCGATGCCTTTTTAGGAATAACGAAAACTGCTTGGTTATTATTTAATACATTAGGTTCTAAAACGTCTGTAGTGATTTGTAAATCTTGACTTTCATTCTTAACTCCGCTAAGCAAAACTGGTGGAATACTCATTTTATAATATTAGTAAAGAAAATAATTCTAAATAAATTACATTACAACTATGCCCTGTCCTTTATTAACTAATAGATTCTGTTTAGCGAGGTAGAAGGAATATTGAGCGTAAGGGGTTTGCCCTGAGTGATTTGCGTTAGTTTGGTCGTCGTTAGTAGGGTCTTCTAATTTTGTCTTAAGGTCATAAGTTAATGTGCCTGCTACGTTAATACCAGCACCACTAACTAAATCCCACGATACTCCAGTAGAATAGACTGAGTCTTCTTTCGCCATACCTAAAAGATTTTCAGGGATTACTTGACTTCTCTTAATATCTTTAACATTCCTTACGGCGGATTGGGCGTTCCATAAAACAGCAGGGTTCAAATCTACTTTTTGTAAGTTTTCATCGGCGTTAGACCCAGCGCCATTAGTTCCTCTAATTTCTAAAGTATATTCTAGTGGGTAGCGGACGCCGTCTTTATGGTATTCTAAGGAACTTAGTGCTCCAGCATTCCAGCACGCCATACCATTATAAGCGGTATTATTAAGGTATTTAACAGGGATATAGTTTTGAATTACACTAACTAGGTTTTTACTATTAAGTCTATGGACTACTGATTGGTCGGTAGAATCAATAACGGAGTATAAGGATTGGTAAGACATAAAACTAAAAGCACCTGAAGGTTGCTGTGCTTGTGCTTGAATCTGTGCTGGGTTCATATAGAGTAGCGGACAAATAAGGTAAGGATTATTTACTTCAAATTTAACACCACTAGTATTATCTGCTCCATACATAGAAGAGAAGTTAGAATTAAGGTTAATTGTTATTTCTAATCCTCCTAGTAAGTTTAGCGGAATTGCGTTATTCATAAGCAAACCTGTATTAAGTCTAAGGGCAAAGTCAAATCCATTAGCATCTATCATAACTGATTTTCTTAAACTCTCTAATGTTCTTTCGCCTGTATTTTTACAATCTGTTCCAAATCCCCCTAAATGATTTTTATTGTATTTACCTTTACCTACGCCTCCGTGTTCGTTAAAGGTTGTAGTTCTCATACCTTTAGAGGAATGTGTATTGGCGTATAACTGAGTTGATAAGCGAGGATAATTATGGACTACCTCTAATACATTAGCGGAATATCTACGACTCCCTATACTAACGGATTGAATAAAGGATTGAACCCCTGCTATTCTATCTACATTAGAAGCGGTGTTATAAGAAGGTTGTGTAGTGCCGTCATAAAACATTTTAATATTACCACAAAATCTCATTTCTTTACCGACTAACATAGCATTAGTATCTGCTACTGAAAATCTTATAATTGGATTACCATTTGAAAACGAAAACTTGCCTGACCCATTAGAAGGTGCTAGGCGCATATATCTCTTAACTTGAAGTGCTGGACTATTACTCATTTTATAATATAAGTAAAGAAAAAAATATAGATTAAATTACTCTAATTGAAAACTTGAAGACCCGAAGCATTTACGGCAACTCTGTTAATATGATTAACGAAAGTTATAGGTTGTATTTTCGCTACTGGGTCTGCGTTCCCTTGATAATTAAGATAAACTCTCATAGCGGAGTTAAGGTTTGTAGTTCCGCCATATTTACTTAATTGTCTTCCTATACAAAAGTTGTCCCTTGCGTCCTTAATATTTCTTACACCGATATTGGAACTCCCTAATGTTTGAGTTAATTGGATAAGGTGTTCTGCTGATAAGTGTTTTAAGTGTCCGTTCATAACGTCTAGATTAACTGGTCTAGTAGGGACTCTAAGTCCGTTATTAACCTGCCACTGATAGTCCTTAAGATTTTGGAATTCTCCACTAAATCTGTAGAAAGGGCATACGGCAGTTTCAGGTGTAGGTAAGGCATTATCTAGATTTAATGTAGGAGTTTGGTTTGATATACGTGGTATAACAATAACCGCTTTTGCTCTAGATTGGTATGCTGGGATTTCTATAGTCTGTGCTTTAACTGCGGTAAGCATAGAGGATTTATAACAAGTCCAAGTATGAATATCATATTGGAATCCCTGAGGGGAATTAAGTTGTTTCTTAAGGGAACTGACGTATTGTGCTGGTGGGATTACCTTTTGTAAATACCACTCTACATTAGAGTAAGTAATAGTGGCAGTAGGATTAGCGGAGTCATTAGTGTCTTTAACTTTCTTAATGTAAAGACCACTAGCGGAGGTTTCCCCTGGTGTAGTAGAGGCAAATGTTATGGTAATTATGTTTTGGAATTCTGTTCCTGCTAATTGACCTGCTGAAGTAGTAGCGGTTCGTGCTAGTGCGGTAATTACTATTTCACCGAATCCTGTAGCATTAGACCCATCGCTTTTCTTAAGTTGGAATTTTTCTCCTACCTGTAAAGGGCAATCCCCTACAGAAGTCCAACCTTTATAAGGGGCAGTAAAGGTAAGTTCTGTAATCGCAGCGCCGTTAGTAATACCTTCATTAACTTCAATCTCAGTAACCTCGTTTTTCCGTGTTAGTCCTGAACGTTGATAGGTCTTAAGAACCTCATTATTAGGAGCAAAGCGTATCTCAACGTCTAAGTTTTCACCGAACGCCATAAGAGGGACTACTTCTAAGGAACTAAATAAACCACATTCTTTCATAGGGATAATTAGTTTAACTTTCTTTTCTCCATTAGCGACTACTACTGATTGATTCCCCATAAGTCCTGTAGTAAAATCTACACCACTATCCATAGTAAATACCGCTTCGTGTTCTCTAGAAGAATCGTCATTACCATAATGATTATATAAGTGAGCGAGTTGGTTAAATTCATCCACTTCTTCTAGGACGATTCCATTAACACTAAGGCGAATATATTTGATTATTACGCTTGAATTTCCGTTAAGTTCCATTTTATCAGTTCCGCTACATTCTGCTAAAACTTGTAAATAACTTGAATGAGGGTCAAAAAAAGGAATGGTGTTAAATGGTAAGGAAAATCTACAGATATTATTTTCTGTAAATGTTTTTTGTTGCGTAGAGGGTTGGACGCAAGAATAATTGTCAATAGGCATAGCGTTAGAAGGTTGATACATTTTATACATATAACTAAGAAAATAATTTCGTAGATATAAACTTAAAAAATCGCTAAAATTACTCTTGTTCCTCTTTCGCTTTTTGCGAGCGTGTCTTAACAACCCTATTTTTTTTTTCCTTAATACCATTATCAGTTCTAAGGAAAACGTCATTCAACACGTCTGCTACTTCCTCTATACCGACTAAGGCAACTATATTCCTTATAGGCACACATTTTTCGCATAACTTACTAACATATAACCAATCTTTACAGATAGGGCATTCAAACATAATAATATAATAAAAGAAAATAATTTTAAAAGTTAATTGTTTGCGCTACGTTAGGGGAATATCTCGTTAATGTTGTGTCAAAGGCACTTCCGCTAGGCGTTTGTTGCGATTGTCCTGCTACGGCACTAAAGTCTTGGTGTCTTGCTAATGATTGTTCGTAGGGTTGGACTACCGATTTATTATAACTATCTTGCCCCCTCCTAATTTTAGGGCGACTCATAGGGTCGCTATTATCGTTGTTAAATTGTTGTTCCCATTCTTGTCTGCTTTCTTCCTTAAGCACAGGGTCGCCTGTCTTAGGTGCTTGTAGTAATGTATTATCCATATATATTATTAACTTAGATTTTTTTAATACGTATATTGCTCGTAATCCCCAAATTCTATAAGTGCCTCGTCCTCTATATTTACTAATTGTTCTTCCGTTTCTTCTCCTGTTAATCCACTCTCATATACTCTCCTTGCTTCGTCAGGGTTATATTCAAAAGTATCTATATCTGTATCCCTAGGTAATCCTATATTTAATTTCTTTATTAAATTTGCCTTACTAAGTTTTGCTGGAGCATAACCTTCTTCCTTTCTTGTTGTAGTTGGAATTCCTTTAGTCTGTGCTAATCGCCTTAATTCTGTGATTGGGACTTTACCTAAATCTTTGCCTTTAAGTTCCGTTATTTTTAAATCGTCCCTCATAAGCAATTGCCTATCCATATCTAATGCTTGCTTATAGTCTAATTCGCTAGGTTTCTTTATTTTCTTTCTACCTTTTTCTGCCCTAAATCTTGCCTTACTATCAGGTCTATTCATATACCTATCTACTTGTTCTTCACTTATCTCACCTCCCTTACCTAAAATCCTTTGTTTAGATTCTCCCCAATCACCTTTTCCCATATTCCACATATCCTCAGGAGCACTATTCTCTACCATAACATAAAATTCACTACACGTCTTAGTTCCATCGCCACATTCTCCTCTAGTGCTTGCTTGAGTCTGTAAGCGTAAGTCAGCGAATTCATCGTCATATTCATAGCGAGGTTGCTGTGCCCTACTATAAGCACCCTTAATGATTTCTTGTCCTGCTAAATTTACTTTAACATCGCCTCCTCCTGCGTCTTTTAAATAACCTCCCTTCCTTAAGGTTTTTTCTAAGGTATTCACCTTAGGCGGTGGTTGCTTTTGTTTCCTACTTAATCCTCTACCTGTAGTTCCTTCCCAACTAACAGGCTTACTAATTGGTTCGTCCCCTCTATTAATTGTCTTACCTACAACTGAACTCTCTGTTAATTGTAAATCCAATCTAGGTTCTACTAAAGGGTTTGATTTACTCCTTTGTCGCTCTAACATCGCGTTATGTGTTCTAGCGAATTCCTCATTAAATCTTTGCCTAGGAAAATGGTATTCGTCCCTACCCTCGTCCATAACCCAACCTTCTCCTCCTGTAGTAGTAGTAGGCATATCTATCTCTAATAGTTGGTCGTCGCCTAGTCCCATTCCATAAGTCGTTTGCTCTATAAATTCAGGTTTAAAAAATGGGGTTTTATCTTTTTTTAAATCTTTCCTTATTTTTTTAAAATCAGTAGGGTCAAAACCTTTAGGAAGTGGTTTTGGTTTAACTGGTTCTACTAATGGTTTTCTAACTCCCTTAACGGAACGTTGTTCTTTAACGTATTTAGGTCTTGCTATTTCCTTACCTTTTGGTTTAATATGTTCTATACCTGCGTCCGTAAGTATTCTTTTTGTTTTCTTACCACCAACTTCTCTTAGTTCCAATCGTTTAGCGTCGTCATAAGTCATATAAGTATTAGAGTCTGTATCCTCAATAGTTAATTTAGGAGTTGCCTTTTTCATTCTTTCTCTAATACGCTCTAACTTTTTCTTCGCTTCCGCCATCGCCTTATCATATCCTTTAGACTCTCTAAAAAGTAATTGTCCGTATTTCGCTGATTGTGCTTTAGTCATTTTACCTTTAATACTTTTAGCATATCTCATAGCATCGCCTTTAACCATATTTATACTATAAAGAAAGAAAATTATTCTTCTACTTTATCTCCGTCTAATCCCTTAACACCTTTCCATCGCGGTTTAACGTCATTTCCATTACATTCACTAGAGCATTTACTTCCACAACACATACCGACTTTACAGCGGACTTTCGCTAAAAGGTTCAATAACTTTTGAACTAATTTTAAAACAAAACTATACAATTTATTCATTTAATATAAGTAAAGAAAATTATTGTTGTAGCATAGCGGACGATTTACTAGTATCAAAACTAGGCAACGCCATAGAACCAAAATTAGGGCGACTCATTCCAATATATTCCCCTGCTTGAGTAGAGGAAGCAATTGAACTTTGTTCTGTAGATAAATCCTCTTTTTGTTCCTTATGCGCATCTACAGCATTCTTAATACCCTCTACCGCCATTACTCCCAATTGCGCTACTTCCCCTAGCGGACCGAGGAAGTCTAATCCTTTACTTACCTTACTAATAATTCCCCCAACTTCCTCACCAGCAATATCTCTACTAGCACCAACAATTTCACCTAAGCGTCCTCCTTCTTCTTCAGTTAATCCAGTTTCTTTATCTATAAGGTTTCCCCCTACATCTACAGATTTACCCTCTATCTTTTCCCCTGCTGCCTGAACCTGAGTTCCCCCAGCACTAGTCATAGTTGGTCTAGCGGATTCACCTACTATACTTCCGTCCCCTAGTCTATAAGCGTCTTCTGCTCCTACTAATCGTGCTTCACCTCCAGCGGTTATATCTTCGGTTTCTGCTCCTAGTCTTCCTATTCGTGCTTGCTTGCTTGCTTCTAATGATTCCTGTGCTTGTCCTAGTTTTGCCATACGAGGTTTAACTACATATTGTTTCATTAACTTAATACCAGCGTGCTCGGCATAGTGCTTAGCACCAATCTTCATAAAGTCGTCCATTTGAGTAGAGGCGATATTATTAGCGTCCCCTACTGCTTTAGAGAAAGCGTCTTCGGCATATTCCTTAGTGCTTTGTAATTGATTAAGACCTTTTTGTGGTGCTCCTTGTTCGCTAAGAACCCCCTGTAATCTATCATAATAACTCATTTATACTATTATCATAGATTTTATATTTACCAATTTACCTTCCTACTCCAATAATTAGCGGAGTTTTTATCATTCTTCGTTAGTTTCCCTTGCTTATTTCTAATACCTCCACTTCTCGCTAAGTAAGACTTTTGCCTCTTAGGGTCTTTATGTTGTGTCATATCACTCATAGAGGAATCGCCAAAATGTATTAACCTTTTAGCACCATTCTTCATTACATACACCATTCCCTTTTTACCTTTCCTAGTGCTTTTAACAGGTTTGTATAAAGGTTTCTTTGCCTTAAAATCACTCATTATAATATAAGGTAATATTATTTTTTAAACTTCTTAACTTTTCCTGTAGTTTTTTTCTCTTTCATCGCCCTAGTCTTTTGTGCCTTAGTTAATTCACTATGAGTCGCAGGTGTCTTATCACTAACTCTCTTAGTAGGTCTGTATATATCTCCCTTCTTTTTATAACCTTCCTCTCCCCTTTGGTTTCTCCATTTTTCTTTATGCCAGCGAGTTAATCCTCCCTTAGATTTATCGCCACTATAAGTCCCTCCCATTTTTTTATACTCCTTAACTACTAAGGAACTTTTGTAGGCGGAATGTTTCATAGAACTATACTTTGCTCTCGCTTTCGCATATAACGCTTTATTATTCGGTGTCGGCATATACTATTCCTTTAGATTTTCTTTTTTCTCGTTAGACTGATTAGCGGAAGGGTCTATACTATCTAAATCAATATCCCCTTCTTCTGCTCCATACAAAGGGGCAAATGTGCCGTCTTCATTATATTTACTCCACATATGGTCTGTTAAGTTATTATATGCTAAATATTTTCTACTATCTAAGAATAAGAATGAATAAGGTTTTTCCATTACTGCGTCCCTATATAACCGATAAAAATTCTCCTTACCTCCAAACGAACCAAATTCCTCCCCCATTTTTTCAATCTCCCTACTATTGGGATTTTTGTATAAGAACCACCCCTCAATATTATTTCTCGTTATGGGCGGTAATGAACCATTACCTCTAAGCAACTGAACTAAATAACATATAGAGCAATCGTAGTGCCTTAGCACAGCAGGCAATCTATATATCTTACTAGTAGGACTTAATCCCTTACCACCTAATCCCAAAATATCGTCGCATATAATTAAGGTCTTTTCCCTAGGAGGTTCTTGTGCTTTTTGGTAAGCGAGGATTTGGTCTATCATAGCGTCGCTATAATCGGTAAATATATTTTCAGGTGGGACTACTTTTAACAGCGGTTTAGACGTAGAGTCCAACCCTATAGTAGGGGATATAACGAATATATTATCAAAGACAGGTAAGGTCTTAGGGTCTTTGGGATTTACCTTATCACTAGCACCATAAAAAGGATAAGGTCTTAAAATTAAATTCATAAGGGTTGTGGTCTTAGACGAACCACGGAATCCAACAAAGGCATAAGTAAATGGTGGTTTTAACAAAGGTTCTCCTACTTCTCTATAAATTGGTTTAGTAGGGTCTTCTTTAATAGGGTATATAACCATATCGCCTTCTGTCCTATCATTAACTAACGGAGCGTTCTTAGTATCGGCATCGTCTTCACTATCACTAATATCGGCATCGTCTTTACGCTTACTCATATTAGTATTAACATAGATAAAAATTAAAAGAAATTATCGCCACCTCTTCCCCTTGGTTGAAAACAACTATCCCAATTAGGTTCTTGTGGTTTAAGTGGATTGTATCCGCTTGCTGTGTTATTAGAGCGTTGGGACTTCTTTTCCTTAACAATTCCCATTAACCTATCACGCTCTTCTTTTCTAATTCTATCGTCATAAGCATTCTTCGCTTCTAACATTCGTTCTTCTTCTTCTTTTGCTTTCTTTGCGTGTTCCCTTTCTTTTACTTGGTCTTCCTTAATCATACCATACACATTCGCCATAATAAATTCATAGTCAATTCCGTTAGTATAATTAGACTCAGGTTCTTCGTCTGCCCCATAGTAATTATCGGCATCGTCCATACCTTCCTCTACATAATCCTCTTCTTCAATAACGTCTAGATTATCTGCTGTAGTAGAGGCGATAGGGGTTTTTTTTCTCGCTAACTTTTTTTGTTCTTTAAGTGCTTCTTTTTCTTTAACCTTTTCTTCTTTTTTTAATCGCCTATTTAAAGCACTCTTCTCCCTTGCTTTAGCGAGATTAGCGAGTTGTTTTTCACTCATTACCCTTTTTTTCTTAGGGGGTTTCTCCTTAGCGACGTCTGTAGATTTAGGGAGTTGCGGTTTCTGTAAGTAAGACTCTTCCGCTAAACCTTCTACAGCAGGTTCAATTTCCATACTCAACTTAGGCATTCTACTCATTTTATAACATATGTATAGAAAATAAATAGAGAATTTATACATATGTATAAACTTTAATTAGAGGATTTCTCATTTGTGATTCTTAATGTAATGTGTGTAGGGTGTAGTAAATCTATACGTTGTGTGCCGTCGCTGTTAGTAAGTTCTACTTCTATGTGATTCATATTAAGGTCTTGCTCGTTGTCTAAACTATGTGCTGTAGGGTTAAATGGTTCGTAAAATTGTATCTCTTCTGTAGTATCATTTAAGTCAATTAGTTTCGGTATAGTCGCTATGTGATTGTCTGTATTCCCATTAGAGTTTCTAGAGTTAATAGGGAAGTTAGTTATATTGACGTTAATAATATCGTCGTCTTTCTGTGCTACTAATGTATGGTCTTTAAGGAATCTTCTGCCGAGTGTTCCTTCTCTAGTTAATACACTACCAGTAGAGGATATAGTTATTGTATTAGTAGCAGGATTGAAAACGGCAGTTGTGTTAGGAGCAGTTCCAAAGGCAACAGGTTCGGCGGTATAAACTAACCAACTATTTCCAGTAGTCGGCATCCAATACTCGCTAGTTCCTATCTTATATTTCCAATAGTCAGTAGCACCTGTATTATCAAAAACAACGTTAGTCGCACTACCAGCACGAGTCCAAGTTCCGTTGATAGTAGCGTAGGTTTCACTATTAGTAGTTATTAAGGCACTTTGTAAGGCAACTCTAGTATTGGGTTTTAAGATTAATGTTTCCTTAAATCTTTGAAGTAATCGTGTAGGAGTATTCATAGGGTCTGTAGGAGAGGATTTTAATTCAATTAACATTTTATAATATAAACAAAGAAAAAAAAAGATTATAAAGAGCGACTAATAGAAAGTGTCGTAGAAGTAGGAGAACCAACAACGGCAATTACCTCTAACCGAACATAACGAAAATTCACGTAATCTATCTTATGTGATAAGGTATATACCCCAGTTGTGGTTTCCTCTAAGGTAAGGAATTGTTGTGCCCTAAACCAATTAGTATTATCGTGGGAAAATTGGAGTCTTAAGTTATTAAGTTGCCCTGCTCCAGTAGAAGCATTTTGTAAAACTGCTAGGGCGATGTGGCGCTTTCCGTCCATATCAACTGAGGCACTAAAAGTTCCTATAGTCCCAACGCTACTACAATCTACACTTACATTCTCATAAGTAGGAGTAGTATTAGTTTTAATGGTGCTTAAATGTGAGTTAGTTGTAGTCATTAAAGGATTTGATAATAACCTACCATTACTATCAATCGTTAAGTGCCTATGGGGAGTTCCTCCGTTAATATCATTAGAGGCGACTAACAAAACTTTATTATCGGTAGTAGAAGAATGTGCTACTATTCCAACGGCGTTATGAGTGTGAAAAGACATTTATAGTATAACTAAAGAAAATATTTTCTCTACTTATACTATAGTATGGATTATGAAAATAAACAGCATAAACTAATGGACTACACTTGTTTCTGTAATAGAAGATTTATGGACGGCGAAGACCCTATTTATAAACAATTTAAAAACCTTAAAAAGGTTAAGGAAAAACAAAACTATCGTAAATACCCTAAAGAGTCAAAAATATTAGACCTTAACTTTAAATTTGGTAAGAAGGTTGCTATGGGTGATAAGGAACGAAAACCTCCTAAGAGTGGTAAGATTAAAATGAAAACTTATGGCGAACTTGACGCTTGGACTAAACTTTAATTATCTTCTTCTTTTTTTTTTCTTAGTTGCCCTTTGTATTCTCCTTTTCTAATATTCTTTCTATAAGCACCTTTGCCTTTAGAATCAGTTAATCTATCCCCTACATTCCAACACGTAGAAGCACGGCAACGAACAGCACTCCAATCAACTCCCTTTGCTTTATTTTTTTTATAAGTAGAGGTATTCTCTCTGCCGTCTTTCCATTTATGGTGTTTCCCTTTATCACTTCTAAGGGCACGTTGCCTTACTTTTTGCCTATTAACTTTAGGCCGAGGTCTTCTAGGTGGTGGTCTGCTAGGAGGAGGTGGTCTAGTTGGTTTAGGTGTTGGTTTAGGTGTTGGTTTAGGTGTTGGTTTAGGTGCTGGAGTTTTTTTTTTAAGTCCTCTACGCTTACGAGGTGGTGCTACTGGTGGCGGACTTGGTGGCGGACTTGGTGGAGGACTTGCCTTTTTCTTTGGTGGCGGAATTGCCTTTTTCTTTTTTTTCTTTTTAAAACCGAATATTGGAGTCTTACTTAAATCTTCGGTCTTATCTTCCTGCTTCGCTTGCTCTTTCTTTCTTGCCTTAGCAGTTTTCTTATCAAATTGCCTACGTCCCCCTAAAAATCTTATGGGGTCTTTATCGTATTCTTCTTGTTTCTTTCTTTCATTTTCTTCCCTACGTGCTTCTGCTTTTTCTTTTGCCTTTTGCTTTTCTTCTTCTACTAACCACGGCAAAATCTGCTTATCAGGTATAGTCTGTCCTGCTAAATCTTTAGGGAACATAGAAGTAAATTTTTGTCCGCTAGGTGTTTTCAATTTTAACATAGCGTCCCTTTGTTGCTCTAAAAATTTCTTAGTGGATTCACCATACGATTTACCTTCGGTAGTAAATTGATAAGCACTAGGAGGAAGGTTAGGGAATACTACTCTTTGAGGTAAGGAAACTTTACTCTTTTGTTGTCCCATTTTTGCTCTTGCTTCAGCGTCAGGTCTAACTATGGGGATTTCATCTACGTTATAAATTTCTTTAAGGAAGTCTTCTTCGTCTTCGTCCGTTCTATCGTCTTCGTCTATTGTAGGCGAAGCAATAGGGGGTCTAGCGATTTCTAGTTGAGGACTACTAGGGGGAGTTATTGCTTCAGGTGTAGTGGGTGTAAGCGGAGTAGGGGGACGCTCACTAAGAATTTTTCCGCTTTCGTCTATGGTAATGTAATTACCTTCACTTGTCTTAAGTTCTCTAGTAAGCGGAGCAATAGGCGCTGGTGGTGCGTCGCCTTTCTTAACACCTTGTCCTAAATTTCTTATATTTTCCTTTCGGTATTGGTATAATTCTAAGGTAAATGGGTCTGTATCAAATGGTCTAGGAGGTTTAGGAACGTATGGTTTTACTTCAGGTCTTAATCCCAATCTAACACCTAAGGCAACGTCTTCTTCTTCTAACTCAAAAGTAGGGGATTTAGGTTCAGGAAAATCTATTGGTTGTGGTGTAGGTAATACTCCTATTGCTCTAAGGTCAGCGTCCCTTTGTTCGTCGCTCTTAAAAAATTTAGGTTTCCCTTTATCTAGTTGGAATTCAAATTTAGGATTTCTAGCGTAAAATTTTTTCCTTATCCTTTCCTCTTCTGCTTTCTTTGCTTCTGCTATTGCTTCTGCCTTATCGTCTTCTTCAGTTTGAAAAAGAGGTTTTAATCTCGCTAGTAATTCAGGTGTTAATTTTCTTTTATCAATCTCCAAAAATCTTCCTTTAATTGAACCTGTTTGTGTATAGACTTCTTCAGTTCCTTTAGCACCTTTAGTATATGCGTCAAATAAGTCCATATCTTCAGCGTCCATTAAATCTTGCCTAGCGAATATTTCCTTTCGTAATTCCTCTATTTCTTCTCTTTCTTGTTGGATTCTTTCAAAGGGCACGTCCTCGGCATCGTCGTCAGTAAAAGTCCATTCAGGACTACCACTAGGGGATTCAGCGTCTAACATTCTCGCTACTGCTTCCTCTTCTTCCCTGAACTCCAATTCTGCCTTAGATAAGGGAGGTGGTCTTTTAGACTGCCTCGCTTGTATCTCCTCTACCCTTCTATCTAATTCTCTAATAAAGGAATCGTCAGGTTCATATTTAGGGAACTCAACTACCTTAGGGTCGCCACCATATTCTTCAGGTATGGGAGGTGCTACTAACTCATAACTTCTATCAGTTAATCCCTCTATTGATTTTAAAGCACCAGCACTAATAGTCTGCTTCGCTTGTGCCTGCTTCGCTTGCTTCGCTTGTGCTTCTGCTTTCCGTTTAGCAATAATCTCTCTTGCTCTTTTATCTTCTGCCTCTATCCTTGCCTTACGCTCTGCTATTTCTTTAAGGCGTTGTGCTTCTACTTCCTCTTCGTCTTCAGTTTCTTCGTCGGTAGTAGTATCTCCAAAGTATTCTTCGTCAGTATCCGCCATATAATATTAACTTAGATTTTATTATTCTTCTTCTAACACTTCTGTAGGTGCTATTGTAGAAGGTGCTATAGACGTTCCTAATCCAGTATCGGCACTCACCTTGCTCTCCTTTTTTTGTATTCCCTGCTCCTCTTCTTCTCCTACTGATAAGGCAACCTCTACCGAACTTCCTGCCGTAGGCAATAAGGTTCTTAAGTCTTCTACTTCTTCTCTTCTAAAGGTTGTAGTGTAAGGTGCTTCCCCTGTTGCTACTCGCTCTGCTTCTCTAACACCTCGCATAGGAGTAGTAGCGGTTCTATGGGATTCTCGTTCTAATTCTTCTAATAAAATATTAACTGGGTCGCTTTGCTCTTCCGCTTGTATTTGTGCCCTACGTTCTGCTACGACGTGTCCCATTTCTACTTTTAGTGCTGTGCCTTGTGGAGTCTTAAAGAATTCGTCCCTTTGGTATTGACTCATACTAGGTAAGTCTGTAGTGTTGATTCTAGTTAAAAGGTCTTGGTAATAATCGCTTACTTGTTGCGATATATTCATTAAGGGGTTAATATCGGTAGTATTGCCTCTAGTCATTTCTTCTACGTCAGTCCAATTAGGGTCGTCCCCTCCGTCATTAGGTTCGCCTTGTGCTGGATTTCCGTAAGGCATTAATATTCCCATATCTAAATTAAAAATATCGCTAATGGTCTTAAGTAAAGGACTTGTAGGATTAGGGACTTTACCTTTCTCTAATTGCTTATAATCTAAGTCTTGTTGCTGACTTGTAGTTAATGCGTCCGCTTGTGGTGTAGGGTTCATTCGCCTTATTGAAAATATAACGGACGAATTAGCGCCTAAGTTTGACGGCACACCCATAGTAGAATTTCTAATTTGAACTTTAATGGAAGTAATGGTTTTAGGTTTCTTACAATAAAAAGTAATAGGTGATTGGAAAGAAGTGTAAAAATCCCCACTAACGTATGTTTTAGATATAATTGCTATAGCAGGAACAACCGAACCATTATTAGCGGTAATGTAAAATTGGGGGTCGTCTATTAAGTCAGGGCATAAGATATAGTAGTATCCGTCCGTTAATTTAATAGGAAGGTTTTTAGCACGTATAGGGGAACTACCAATCTCAATAGTGTATCCGCTTCTTTGCTCTCCGTCAGGGTTAAATGTCATAGGGAATGTAGTAGTATCTTTAACTAACGGACTACCAACAATATTAGGGAATCCATATGCCTTATTGTGATTTTCACTTTTAAGTCCCCCACGTTGAGCGAAGTTAGTGTATGAGTAATCGTATCTAACGCCTAATGGTGTGTTAGTTGTTCCGCTAGTGCTATGGCGAATATTCTTTTGGTTTGTGTCTGCTGAACTAGGGTAAAAGATTAACTGACCTCTTCCGTTATGTGCTTCGCTATTAGGGTTGTCTTCTGCCGATATAGTAGTATTGATAATAGCGTCTGCTACGTCAGGGTCAGCACCAGTAGTCCCTATAGGTTCGTATTTAAATTGGTCTGCGTCCCATTCTTCAGTTCCCTTAATAAAATCAATCTGTAATTGTGTATTAGTGTATCCCAATTTATTCATAAATGCTTGCCCTACTTTCTCTAATTGAGTTTCAGGATTCAATCCGTTAGGAAAAACCGATTGAGTCCAACTAGGAGGGTCTAACACTTCGGCATAAGTAAAAGTCTTTCTAGGAATATTAGTAGAGCACCAATTTCTCATATTAATTCCACCATAACGCTCCCAATTGCTTACTTCCTTAGGCACATTATCAAAAATCCTTATAGCATTATCTCCGCCACTCGGCACTCCGTCTATTAAGTTATAACTAGTAGCGTAAGGTTGGTGTAAGAATTGATATTCATAAGCACTAACCAATTCATTAAAAGTTAAGGTCATATTATCCGTCCCTAAGTATTGTGAAAATTTGAGGTAATTACTATACTTTGCGTCCTTAAAATACGATAGTGGATAATCTTGAGTTTCTCGGTAAATAGGGTCTTCTCTTTGCCCTGCTCCAGTAAAGGGATATTCTACACTAGCAGTCCATAAGTCATATCCGTCATATTGTGCGCTAGAGTATTTCGGTTCTGCTTGATTAGTAGCACTAGTGTTTCCAGCACCATAAGAAAGATTAACTTGCGATATAGCACTAGAAGCGGTATTAGGAGCGTTTTGCGATAAGTTAGTATTGTTAGATTTTCCGCTAGTTGCCTCAGGGTAAATAAAACCAGTAGCGAGTGAATACGTTATTCCTAACCGAGTTCTTGTAGAACTAGAGTAATCAGTTCCGTCCCAAAAGGTCATACGTGTAATAGTAAATTGCGGTAATTTCATTTTAGTAGCAGTATCCCATAGGTTAATCATATTATTAGGGGAACGTGGATAAATAGGTCTTGTAGTTGTTTTTAAGATAGTAGTAGAACCTTCCCAATCACTCGGCATATCGTGTCCGTCTAAGAACATAACTGAACCTAAGGCATATCCATTAGTCATAGGAAAGGTAATGTAATCTCTTGCGATATAACCACTCGCTAATGGAAAGTTTCCAATACCCCAACTACCATAAATAGGTTGGAGCATAGGATTTTGTAGTAATCCTCTTTTAGAAGAACCTTCTATAGTAGTGCCGTCATATAAGCATACCATATCAGTTAGTTTATGTAATTCTTCAGTCCAATAATTAGATAAGTCAGTAGGAGTTAAATAGTCCTTAGGTGCTTCTATTGTAATTTGGTTAATTAAGGGAACATATCCACATAGTAAATCAGTCCCAGTATTGCTTACTCTCCCTAGTTTATTAGTATTGGGAACTTGGTTAGTTATATCAAAAGAACTCAAAAGTCCGTCAGTAGCGTCAGGTGTAAATAAATATAAATTGCTAGTAAATGTCTTACCTCTTCCGTCTTCGTCCATTCTACTTCTGTTAGTTTCAAAGTCAAACGCCATATTCCAACATATCGTATTCATATTTATCTCAGCGTATCCTTGCCCCCTATTACTAGCAGTTCCAGTAAAGGCATTAGGAGAATTAGACGAAGCAGTAATCTCGTTAATCATACTAACGTAAGGACTTCCCCTAGTGCTATACATTCTCTTAGCACTTGTAGTAGGGACTGCTTCTGTTAATGAAAACATAAAGCAACCTTTATTAACTCCCAATCTTCCTCTTACTTGACTTTCCTTAAAAGTATCTCCGTCAGGAGGAAAAGAGCAATCAGGTAAAAAGTCTTCATATCCAGTTCTGCTAGTGTTTCGGTAAAAAAAGTATTGACTTCCATATTTATAATTCTCCATAATATTATCGTCGTATTGGACGTTAGGTTCTAACGAAGGTTCATTAGCACCACAATAACCATTATTTTTTAGAATGGGGATTCCTGTAGGTAAGTATTGCCTTAGTAAGTCAGGGTCAATTTTAAAATTAGCACATTTACCTTCTTGAAAGTCATACCACATTATAGCAGTTCCTGTTGTCTGCGTCATACAATCACTATTAGCATTAACCCAAAAAGCACCATTATTAGCGTCTAACTCTAAGCGAGGGTTTCCGCCTGTAAATATATTTTGATTGTTAGTAATATTTCTCGCTATAACTTCTACCTTATACTTGTATTCATTAGCGACTGCTCCTGTTAGTGCTAAGTCCCATAGTTGTCCTGTAATAATAACTTCTTCGGTTAATGTATTATAACCCAATACTATAATGGTATTATCAGGTAAAATCTGCTTAGCGAATGGACTAGAAGTGTCCGCTATAAATTTCCCTTCAAAGTAAGGTAATGAGTGGTCTGTCTGTGTAGGGACGTAATCGCTATTAAGTGTATGGGAGATTGGATTGTATGGAGTTGTCTTATTAGCAGTCCAATAATTACTCATTTTCCCTATTGCTTTTTCCGTTAGTCTAATAAAATTTTGCCCTTGTTTCTGTGGCGAAGCACTAGTAGCGAGTGTTTTATCGGTATTATTAAATTTAAATTGTCCTACGTAAATGTCTAAATCTGTATTTAGGGTAGGGTCAGGGTTGCCGTCAGGTAGTATAGATTGTTTAGGGTATAATTCAAAAAGGTCTGCGTCTTGTGCTGTCTTATAATTATCTCCGCTTTGAACTTTAACGGAAGGTAGTAAGGCAATATCGTCAGGTAAAGTAAAGGTAGTTGTGTTAATTTGACTCCCTATGTAGAATGGAGAACGCCTTATCATTATATTAACAGGAACTATGGAAGTTGAAGTATGCGAACCATCGTTTAGCACAGCGAAAGATTGAGTAGAGTAAGCATTCATAAAGACTCCGTTTTGCGATTGGGAACGTCCATACATTTTAGTCCCAGTCCCTACTGAAGGTAAATGTATATAAGGCGAAGCGAGATTAGGTTTAGTGTCATTATAATAACTCCGTATCCTTAATTCATAACACGCTTGACCGCTAAAATTAAAGGTCTGTGCTACGCTATAGGGTGTTATACTAGGTATAGCACCTCCGTCAGGGTCGTCAGCGAATACATTTTCTCCCATATCACTAACGAAAAAATGCCCTTCTAATCCAGTAAAGCGTCCGCTAATATTTTCGTATTGTCCCATAGGATAAGCAGTTTCAGCGTGGTTATGAGTAGTAATATCATAGACGCTCATTTGTCTTCTCTTAGGCATCGCCCTAATCTGTATTATAGTTCCTATTGGGAATTGTGCTAAATAATTTTTACCTGCTTCGGTATAAGGTATTCTAATTCTAGTGTATTGGTCTGTATTTGCTCCAGCGTTGTCCCTAAAAATTTCCCAATAATCAAAAGAGTCTAAGTTAATACAAGCGTCAGTTATTCTTAACATTTTATCGTCGTCATTAAGTCCGTTAGTTTGTGCTGTTCCAACTACCTTATCGTCCCCATTCATTTCCTTTATTGCTCTAATGGAATTGAAAACGCCCCCTACTAAGTAATCTTCCCTAGGTTCTATGTTAAATGCGTTGCTTATGAGTGGGTCTAAGGTGGTGGAAACCACCGAGGATATAGTTGTTTTATCTCCTATTTTTCTATGAAAGGCATTCCCATTAGCGTTAAATGTTGTTTCGTCCCATAGTCTATCGTAGCGGAATGCCTTACACGGATTATATGATTTACTAGTCGCTATTGTCGTTTCAGGTGTAGTGTGATTAAGTCCATAATTATACCAGTCTTTACCTTTATTCTTATCGTTAGTGCCGTCGTCGCACCCATAATACTCATAATATAATGTCTGTTTATTATTTTGATTATCTCCTTTAGAAGAAAACTCTAAGACCTCGGTAGAAGTCCCACGTGCCTCTAAGAAAGATTGATTAACTGATATGGCGTCCCCTTGCTCTAAGCGGATAGGGGGAATAGCGACTTCCCATTCGTCGTTATTATCGGTGCTTTGGGCGCTATTCTGTGCCGAGCACTCTACCATAATAGTTTCAGGTTGCGATTGGAATTGCGGTAGTTGAGGTTGCTTATTCATTTATATTAACAAAGATTTTATTTCTTCTTAGGAAACCACCTACCTTCCTTAACTGCTTTTCGCATCGCTTCCCTATCAAATGACCTACCACCGCTCTTATCCAATTTAAGGGGAATCCTACTTTCCCAACCCTGCTTCGCTGTGCCCCCAAACTGATTTATCTGTAT
>WLWG01001696.1_pt1 | contig 18988 bp, 16 predicted proteins | sample 6712871 | NCBI WGS metagenome assembly WLWG01 (sample SAMN12718693, study PRJNA515312) | sponge metagenome | isolation source: marine sponge | host: Mycale hentscheli | place: New Zealand: South Island, Marlborough, Capsize Point | collected 2003-05-01
TTTCAACGTCTCCATACAATGCTTCTATTAACATAAATTGTTCTTGGTCCGTGGGTTTTTGTTCAGACTTTTTGAGTAAATCTGCATTAAACAATTCTCTTGATGTCTCCAGACTAGTCAACCTTGCCGTCACTTCTGTATATGCGAACACGCCCATTGCTACCAGCACGATCAGGCTAGCAACCGTTTTCATAGGCATCTGCACTCGTGCCTCGTCTCCGATGTTGAGTGGTTTATTGGACATTGGGACCTCCGAAGAATGCTAGGAGACAAAGAGCAATAATTAACATCGCTGTGAATCTATAATCCATCCTAGCACACTCCATAATCATTACTTTACTATGTAAGCTACAACTAAAACTGCAACTACAAGACATTCAATCTTGTGGTCTGACCAGTAATGCATAACTTTACTTTTCATTTTTTTAATCATTTTTTTTCTCCTCAATTTCATAGAAAAACTTATCCGTATCTTCTGTACGCCAAGCTCTACTATCTTCCACATTCCACTCAGAAGTCTGTACCTTCCAATCAGGAATATCATCTTTCACAGTGAAAGAAGGTATATCCCATATACATCTATTGTTAGGTTGTGCTGCAAAATTACCGTCATCGAGGGCAATTATGTGAGCGCACTTGTGTTCGTGCGGTATCTCTGAATGATCAGTGTCAAGTATATTAGACTCTGGATGTGCAAAGTCAACTGTAAATAAATATTTTCCTGGGTGCCATTTCTTATCTTTTCCGATATACTTACCGGCTTGTCCGTCTAATATATCCCAACGATGAACAGAAGGATAATAAGAAAAACAATTCCAGAGCTGTAATTCATCAAGTCTTTTTGTGGGCACTCCGGATGCATTAAATCCCTGTTGAATAAACGCGCTAATAGGGAGGCGATAAAATATTGCACCGTTTTCCATAATAGCATGAAATAATATAGCCCTGCCTGTAAGAGCGCTAATACCAAAGATAATACAGTCAGCAACTTCTCCCTGATGTTTTTTAAGATCATAAAGATACTCCTTTCTTATTTGTGCATAAGTCGGTGGTATGTTTGCATTTAAATAAGCCATAATTTATCCTCATTTTATTGTACCCCAATTGGGTCCAAATTCATAGTCCACTTTGTTTGGTACTTCTAATTTTACTGCGTTCTCCATTATTTCTTTTATCTTATCCGCATTATCACTGACAGATATATCAAGTTCATCATGTACTTGTATATGTGGTATGATACCTTCTTTATACAAATCAACCATAGCTTTCTTTGTCATGTCAGCTGCTGATCCCTGTATTAATTTATTAAGTGCTTTGTATGTGTACGCACGTTTGATCCCTGGTCCGTGTTCCGTGAGCGCCTCTTCGTGAGGTAATGCTTTATGTATCCCGAACTGGTTGGGCTCCCATAAATTAAATCTACATCTACGTCCAAGTAAAGTTCTAACTCGACCTCTGTCCTGGGCTCTACGCATTACACTTTCCATTAACATTTTAACAAATGGAACTTTGTCATGGTAAGTTCTAAATAGATCATCAGCATTTTCTTTTGATACACCTAACTCTGCTTGTAATTTATTTTTACCCATACCATAGAATAAACCAAGATTGATTGTCTTAGCTTGTGATCTTGGAATGTTTGCCATGTCTGCAACAATTTTATGAAAGTCTGTATCCGGTTCATCATTGTATGCATCAACAACTTCATTTACTTTATAAAGATCATCGAGACTTGCGTAGTGTGTAACTAAACGTGGTTCTTGTTGTGAGTAGTCAAAGCAGCCCCAAGTGTGTCCTTCTTCAGGAATAAACAATGATCTGATCCGTGGTCCAAGTTCCTTGTTCCGTGCCGGTATCTGCTGTAGGTTTGGATTGTTGTAACTAAAACGTCCTGTTACTGTACCACCTTGATCTGATCTTATCTGATTGATCTCAGCATGTATACGACCTTTGTGTGAATGTTTTAAAATTGTATCTATAAAAGTTGTATGTGATTTATTAATCTCTCTTGCATTAGCAATTGCTTTTGCTACCGGGTGTGTTTGATTCTGTAACCAATTTTTAGTAAAGCTTGGTGCTTCAGTTTTTAAAGTTCGCTCGTAAGGTAATTTTAATTTATCAAATACTTGAGCTATGGATCTCGCTGCCCAGATTTGCACATCAACACCGGTTTGTTTTTTAACTTCTAACAAACATTTTTGTTCTTCTGTTACTAATTCTTTTTTTAATTGGTGTGCTGCATCTACATCTACTCGTACACCTAAGAATCTCATGTCAACTAGACATGGAAATAATTCTGTTTCAAGATCAAAGATAGATTGTACATCTTCATGTTCAATTTGTTTCTTCATCTCTTGCCATAATTTAAGAGTTAATACCGCATCTTGCTCAGCATACTCACCAACATACATCGCAGGTAGTTTATACATCTCTGCCTTGTGATCTATGCCCCAATGCGCTGCAGTTTCCTTCAATACAGCCTCATTTTTGCCGATTCCAACGTAATCACGACCCAAACTACCTAAATCGTATCTAAAGCGATTCTCGTCCACGAGAGAGCCAGCAATCATGGTATCTACTATTCTACCCTCTATTTTAAGGCCCATAGCTCTAATCCAACATACATCGTACATTGCATTATGAAATATCTTAACTCCAGGTGTTTTTAGTACATCAGTAAACCATTTGATGACCATATTCTTATCCATGTTACCACCACCTTCATGTGCGATAGGATAATATCCGGACCAACCCTCTACAGCTACAGCTATTCCAACTACTGCACCATTACCTATGACTGAACCTGAACCTGTTGATTTTAAATCTGGGTCCTTAGTCTCTAAGTCAATTGCAATCTCATCATACTTTGATAAGTCAGGAAAAGATTCTGGTGGTAGCCATTCTGTTTGTGGTTTAAATACTAATTTCATATTATAAATTTATTAGACATGTTGCTATTACAATTACAGTTATAAGACCTACGTCTATATACTCTTCCATTATTTTTTTTTATCTTTCATGTGTTCAATTTCTAAATCACAATAGTGTTTGATCTTGTTTATATCTTCTATACCATTTTTGTTTAAATATCTACAAACATATTTAATTACATTTGCTTGAAATGGATTGAGTTCATTTTTTCTTATGAATGTCCAAGGTTGAATGTGAAAGTCTTTGTAGTGACTCCCACCTATCTGCTTGTCTTGTGGGAATGCTTCATCCCAATCTTTTTTATTTGTCATAGATTGTAAGCCTTCTTTGTTTGTGGTTCAATTATATATAAGTTTTTCTCTGTTCTTGTGCACGCAACATAAAATAATCTATGTGTATCTTCTGGATCTTTTTCATAATCTATAAATGCTGCACCAGCCAAGTCTGTTGTTATAACTACATTTTCTCTTTCATTACCTTTAACACCATGTATTGTAGAAATACTAATTCTAGGATTCTTATCTAAGTTCTCTCCTGATCTAATTAATTTTTTTATTTTATAAATATCTTCATCTCCTACTTCATCTAATGCTTCATCCCATTCAGTTTCTGTTTTAAGACCATATTTTTCTTTCAAAGTATCTATGTCATAGAAACCATCTTTAATTATTGTTTTAAATAATTTTGGATCCCAATTATTTTTAGTCATCTTTGCAACAATTTTTTTAATATCATTAAAATGTAAAGGTACACCTTTCCTAAGATCATTCCATTTTTGAATAATCTCATAAATGTTTTTTACTCTTGGAACCGCATGTCTTCGTTGCCAATATAATTCTTTTTCATCTAATATGTTTCCAATACCTGCTAGCATGTAGTTTGCTTGTGCTAACACTAACCATCTACCTTGTGAAAAATCTACTTCATGAAGATTACTACAGTACCTAACAGATCCCTCTTCTTTTTTTGGCAACCATTCTTTGTCCACTCTGTTTTTTACTTTTTTAATTATCTTGTTTGCTAGTGCAAAAGGTTTTTGTGGAACCCTTTGTGATTTATCTAATACAGTTTTTTTACCTTCCAAATTTATAAATGTGTTAACATGTGCACCATTCCATCTGTATATTGCTTGGTCATCATCACCTGCTATATATGAGTCCTGTGCCTTTTCCTCTATCTTCTTAACTAATTTCCATTGCACTAAACTTAAATCTTGTGCTTCATCTACAAACATAACTCTCAAACTTGGTGCTTCACCACTTGCTATGAATTTATCCAACATGTCTGGAAAATCAATCAAACCATTTTGTTCTTTATAGTTTTCTAACTCTTCAACTATGATTTCTAGTTTACTTAATTGTATCTTTGAGTTGTTGTTTAAATGATAAAATTTTATTGGGTCCATTTCTTTTGATCTTGCTAAGTTTATTAACTGTATATATGGATCTGGAGAATAGAATATACCTTCGTAGTCTTCGTCTTGTCTGGCACCTTCTAATTCTATTTGCATCTTTTCTGATAGTTCTTTGTAATGCTTTGGTTGCATCACCTGATTTTTATTTACACCAAGTTGATTAAAACAAAATGAATGCAGGGTTTGAAAATATGGTACATCATTATAAGATAGTTTAAATTTATCTACCGCTCTCTGTTTACCTTCTTGTGCAGCGTTTTTACTAAATGTAAAATAACCAATCTTATCGGGTGGTGTGTTAGCTAAAAATTTTTCTATGTGTCCTAGCAGTGTATGCGTTTTACCTGTACCTGGTGGTCCATATATTACATGTTTCATTAGTAGTTATCCTTTTTAAATGTTTTTGGTTTATATGTTTCTGTTTTCTTATCAAATCTAGCTACAACAAATACAGATAGTTTTGTTTTACCTACACGTTTAGTTGTACAGTTTAAATCATCTTTCAACATCTGTGATGTTCTTTGATATGGAACTCTCCAATGTTTTCTTGATAAATAATTATTAAAAAAGTTATCAAATACAAAGTGATGAAAGCCATCTTTAGTATAAGTACCACCATTACGTAAGTCTTCGTAGTCGTCTTTTTGTATTCTGTTTACACAATAGTCTTCTAGATAATTATTTAAAATATCTTTTGTACTTGTACCTTCTGCAGGTTCTGTAATTTCTGCATTAGTTAATAACGCAGTTGTAACTTTTTTCCAGTCACCCACTTTTACTGTTGGTGGATTTATTCTTAATTGTTTAATACATTCTTCTTGAAATAAAACTTGATTAGCTAAATGTTTTGCTGAGTCTAAATATAATCTATCTCCATCTACATTCATATAATAATAAGGTTCTTCTAGATTAACCACTTGTAAATCTGTTAAACTTGGAAACACTGGTTCTTGACCTATACCAAATTTTCTTTTCTTACATAATTTTTTATCACATAAACTACACATCGGCTGATCATTGCATTTGTAACCCCATTCTTTTTTATCATGTTGTTTTGTAATTATGTTTACTTCTGTATCTGACAACGGTTGTTCCATTGCAGTTTCATTAAATACTATTACTTTTGATTTCCAATTATCTGGCCATTTAGATTTTGCATATACACCATAATGAAATAGTGCATTATTTCTACCACCCTCACCAATTTTATTTTGTGCCATAAGTTCAATACATGGTGGTCCATCAGAGTATGGTGTTTCTGGTCTTTTAATTTCTATCTTGCTTATATCTTGTTGTTTATATCTTTCGTAGAGTTCAAAAAAAGCATCTATACTAGCAGCTTCGCCATCCTCCATAAAGGCGTATCTCGTTGTTTGACCACAATTAAAGTATGGTAAATTTAAAAAGTTTCCTGTATCATCTTTTGATTTTAATTCTCTCTGTTTAGGAAATACTTCTGATCCACCATAACCCAATACCGATCTAATCTCATTTAATTTATCTTGCATCAAACCTGCTGATACATAATCTTCTGTAAATAAAAATACGTGAGCACCACCAGACTTTGATCTACATACGACCAATGGTAATTGAAATTTTTTTATTTTATTTATTAATTGTTTGTGATCAAACTCTGCATAAGAGTCGATGTCAATACATCCCCACTTACATTTGTTGTCATCATTGATTGGTATGATACCTAAACTGTCCGCACCATCTAAATGCTTTTGCCACAAATCATCTGTGACTGGTTCTCGTTTAACAAACGATTTACCTTTAATTTTATTACCATCACCATTTGATTCACCTACTAAAGTGACACCATGTGCACGGTCTAATCCATCAAATATATTTTTAAATCTTTCTATCATACAAAATAAAAGTGGGCGTTGCCACTCTCGCTTAGACGCCCACTACCTAGGATACTGGTTAGTAGTTAGAAGAACCTTTTGTAGTTTCTTCCGTACTATGTTTAGCTTGGACTTCACCTTTGCCTACAGATTCTGCAAATGACTTAGCCATATCATATATAGCTTTATCTTCTACAGGACTAACTTTAGATACATCCCAACCAAACCATGTTCCTTTGTCATTAGACATCTGAACGGTTGATAGTTTATAAATGTGGCTATAAGTTGGCGGTGTGAATAAACCGTTTTTACCTTGCATCTTAATACCCATCATCATTGAATTCCATTTTCTACTAACTTTAAGTTGAGTAGACTTCATAGAAATCAAAGCTGTCTGTGGGTTATCCCCAAGAGTCAATACAAAGTGACTAGCTGTGTTATCAAGATAGTTACCATTTGGTAATCTGTCTTTATAATCTTTACCCCTAGTCGTCTGACTTACAATGTCACTGTCTGCCTCGTGCATTGCAACAGGTGCACCTGTACTGGTACCTCTGTCTTGCCATTCGATGTACTGTCTTTTGTAATGACATGGTACAACATTTAAAGTGTCATACAATTCATTAGTTACAGTATTTATTATTTTGCCTGGTTCTGCACCATCGACATATTTACCATCTCTTTTGTTTACCTCTGGAGATAGTTGTCCCAAAATTTTTAAGAATGGTAACGCAAGATCTTCTTGCGATATATTTTGAGCGCCTTGTGCTGCATCAGCTTCCATATCAAATGTTGCTAACGCATTATTCTTTTTTTCTGCTACTTGGTTCATGTTTATTTGTTCCTTTTTATTGTTGTCTTATTCTCTGAGAATACCCCAAAGATTTCCGTTGGCATTTCTTTACCTGCCTCAATACGCTCACGGACTAGCGCTTTCAGAGTCATGGGTTCGACCTTCATCTTTTGTGTCGGTTGAAACCCTTGACCCTTCGCAAGTTCAGCATATGTTGCTGCCTTGTTATCTTCGTTACGACCAAATGATACCAAGATCTCGTTCTTAATAATATCACCTAGTCCATTGTCTCGAAGCCAGTTAAACGCCGTCTCTTTATTTGCTTCTGTAATAGTAGCACGATACGTCGTTGAAACTTTAAGATGTGATCCATCTTGTAGTTTTAATTCTGCTAAACCCATCTCGGACATCATAGTGGGTATAACCTCACCTGATATACGTTGGTATTCTTTTTTTAAATCTTTAATGTTAGTTTCACTTGCCTCTATTCTTTTGTGCAACCCCTCTAACATTTCTACTTGATCTGCAAGAGACTGAATGTTTTCAGTTTTACTCATTGCATCTTGTTGGTCTTGTTCAAAGTTAATCATCTATTTCTCCTTTCTCGTATAGATTAATCTCAATAGGATAATATTTTCTTTCTTGTTTATCCCATTTTAATACATTGTATTTACCGTTTGTAATATCAGATACAATAGAGCATGCAACACCAATGATTGCAGGATCTCCTGTCAATAATAAATAATCTTCTGGTTTATAATTTTTTAAACCTTTTCTTAATTTAAAAATTAATGGACCAGGAGAAAAAATCATTTGAGAAAACTCTGGTAATAAAAAAATAAAATCATTAGTTGTAGAATAAGAAGCTGCACCCATAATATTTATTTTAGGAGTACCCGCTTTGCTACCCGGTATTTCTTGTATTACGTAAACTTTTCTTTCTAACATTGACAAACAATATAAACATGTTTATATAGATGTCAACTAGAAAGAAGAAAAAAAATTATGAATTATAAATTTAAAACTAAACCCTATGCACATCAATTAACTGCATTGGAAAAATCTTGGAACAAAGAAAACTATGCCTACTTTATGGAGATGGGTACAGGTAAAACAAAAGTACTAATAGACAATGTTGCTATGTTATATGACAAAGGCAAAATAGATGGTGTCTTAATTGTGGCACCAAAAGGTGTTGTTAAAACTTGGTATGAACAAGAATTACCTACACACTTACCAGACCATATAGAGAATGTGTCTGTATTGTGGCAGCCTAATATGACAAAAACACAAAGAGAAAAATTAGAAAGTTTATTTGAAATAGAAACTGCTTTTCACATTTTAGTTATGAATGTTGAAGCTTTGTCTACAGATAAAGGTGTACAGTTTGCAACTAAATTTATTAACTCACACAAAGCTTTAATGGCTATTGATGAATCAACTACAATTAAAACGCCTACAGCTAAAAGAACTAAAAATATAATTAATATAGGTAAAGAGGCTAAATACAAAAGAATCATGACTGGTTCTCCTATTACAAAGAACCCTTTAGATTTGTATACACAGTGTGAGTTCCTTGATCCGTGGTTGTTGGACTTTAGTTCTTACTACGCGTTTCGTAACCGTTATGCTGAAATGAAAACGATGCACGTACATGGACGTTCTATTCAAGTGGTAGATAAGTTTCAAAACTTAGGTGAGTTATCAGACACTGTAAAAGAATTTTCATATAGAGTATTAAAAGAAGACTGCTTAGACTTACCACCTAAAGTATTTATTAAACGCCATATAACATTGACACCAGATCAAAAGAAAGTTTATGAGCAAATGAAAAAAGCAGCAATGACTGTGCTTAATGGTAAAGTAACAACTACCATGACTGTGTTAACACAGCTTATGAGACTACATCAAATAACATGTGGTTATGTAGCTGCTGATGATGGTACAACTCAAGCTGTAGAAAGTAACAGACTTAATGAGTTAATGTCTATTCTAGAAGATACTGAAGGCAAAGTTATTATATGGGCCAACTATCAATTAAGTGTAGGTGAGATTATACAAAAACTAATTAAGGTGTATGGCAAAGATTCGTATGTTCATTACTATGGTTTAACACCACAAGAAGATAGACAAGACTATATACGTAAATTTCAAAATGATCCTAAGTGTAGATTTATTGTAGGTACACCTCAAACAGGTGGTTATGGTATTACACTTACTCAAGCTAATACTGTTATCTATTATTCTAATGGTTATGATCTAGAAAAGAGATTACAATCAGAAGACAGAGCACACAGAATAGGACAAAAGAAAACAGTGACTTACATCGATCTGATTTGCGAGGATACCGTCGATGAGAAGATTGTGAAGGCTTTAAGAGATAAAATAAATATTGCATCTGAAGTTATGGGTGAAGAGTTAAAAGACTGGATCTAAACTAGGTCCACTGCTTTTCCAATTATAGGTTTGTATTTAGTTTTTTTATCTTCACGATATGCTCGTAAATATTGATGTCTTGGATTAAAAGGTATGTAGCTTGCATGTATCCACCCCGAGTTAGGTTCGCCTGGGGTGTAGTACTCGAGGATCAATTGATCTACCTCACAATTCATTTTAACCCAGTCTGCTACTTCAGCGTTGTCGACTCCAAGACATTCGAAATCAACGGCCTCAGCTTTTGCATGTTGTGAACTGATCGAGCTGCCGATGGCAACACACAACTCAGGGCTACGATAGCCGCTGGTTACTTTTACTCTACCAAATTGATCTCTTACTGGCTGTAAAATATTTTCACACAATGCTTTTAGTTTATCTATCTGATCAGCGTTGGGTTCATTGTCAATACCTTTACGTATGGCTGTATCTGACTTGGTTAATTCCTGAAGGGAAAAATTTCTACTGAGTTGCATTTTTATCTAAGCATGTTTAATAAGAGAGCAACACATATCCCAAACGCTCCACCTACTATCATCTTCTCCATCCGTTCTAATCTTTGTTTAACTTCTTTGATTTGATCAAAAGTTTGTTTCTGCATAATCCGACACAGTTTTTCATGGTCTTCTATTTTCTGTAATGCAGATTTTCTAGCCATTATTTTGTAACCCCCGCTACAAAAGAAACCCGATAGGATAAACCTATCACACCGCCCAAATTTTTAATTTTGTTTATCATCATGTTCGTCTCGCAATAACTTGTTCTGAAGGTGATAGTAATGCACTCTCTGTTCTTGTCAACCCTGTTTGAGGGTTAACATTTTTTGTTGTTTGCACAACAGGTTGTGGCGTATTTGGTAAAGCTCCCGTAGTTATATTACCTTCAAAAGGAGATATTAATTTTTGAAAACCTTCTTTTATAACAGGAGGTATTCGATCTATAAGAGTTCTATCTTTTTTTACAGGATCACCTTGGCTATCAAATATTATTCTACCATTTTTATCTAATTTATAATCATATGTTTCAGGATCATAATCTTCTGTAAAAAATTCTTTACCTCTGTAATCTTCTATTACTTCTTTTAATTCTTCTTTGGGATATACAAAATCTTCATTTAAAGAAAACTGTCTATCTTCTGTAGCTAATTTATTTAATTCTGATTCTATTGTATTTACTTTTGTTTCAAATCTTTTTTTAGAAAAATTAACAGGAGTAAAAACACCATTGATTAAATTAGTTCTAACTTTTCTAGACACCCCTGCATTTTTTAATATCTTTCTTATTGCATCCTCATCTAAATCTAAAAGTTCAAAATCTTTTATTCTAATAAACATATCTTTTTGTATTCTAAATGCCTCGTTCTGCATTTTTTCAAAAGTTCTTATCATGTCGTTTGGAGTATTTTTTGCATAATTATCTACATTATAAAATTGTTCATTCTCATCAACAGCTCTTAATAATCTATTCATAGTTGCTGCTTGATATTTTAAACTTTTCTTTACATCGATTCTTATAATTCTGGTACCAGCAAACAAAGCAAGTAATTCATCAAATAATTTTAAAGGTGCGCCACCTTTCGTAAGATCTAAACTTAAAGCTCCAGATATTTTATCTGCACTTTTTGTTGCTCCTGGTTGAACACCATCTAATACATATGCAAAAGATTTAGCAAACTTTGCACCTAAATCATCTGATGCTGAAAAAACTGTACCACCTTGATCTTTTCTACCATTTCTAGTTGTTACATCTATAAATCTATCAAAACCAATAGGTTCTGTAATAAAAGGTTCTAAGAAAGTAAATACAGGACCATCTTCTGAAAACATAAGATCCAAAACATATTTTTCTGTTTCTTGTGGATTTAAATTTTGTTCTCTAGCTTTAGCTATTGCTGCTGCAAAAGGAGCATGTAAACTATCATAAGGTGAAAAATAAGAAAAGTTTATAGCAGCTGACTCACCTTCTTTCCATTCTTTAATCGGTAATAGTTTTGATCTTGAATCCCAAACAGCAGCTCCTGATCTTTTATAAGCATCCCACTGTGAGTCTGTGGAGTTGGTTAAATATTGAGCTGTAGATACAAGTCCAGTGCCAACTGCAAAATTTGTTAATGATGCTCCTGTTAATCTTCTTAAACCCATCTGTCTTATAGCAGGGTTTGAATGTCCTGCTTCTTTTAAACCAATAGATAAAGCATTTGTTGCTGTTCTTAAAATTTCTGCAGGAAAAGATATAAAAGATCCTATAGGAAGTTTTCTTAAATTTTGTATTGATGGTGGTACTTTACTATAAGTTGGATAAGTGTTTCTTAATAAATAAGCTGCTGCCTCATCAAGACCATCATCGAAAGTTTTTTTAACACCTGTAACCACATTTACATCATCAAATGGTTGACCCATAAATTTAAACCATTGTTTTATATCGTTCATATTTTTAAGAGCTAGTCTTAAATCAGATCTGTAAAACTCAAAACCAAAACCCTTCCATAAGTTATCTCCACCAGCGTATAATCTTGCTACCTTGTCTGTAGGTGTCATTTTTATTAACTTATCAAATAATTTATCTGTAGTATTTATTTGATTATTTTTTATTTGATTAACTATTGCTTTTAATTCTGATGCAACAACGTTTTCATCCCAAACCCCTAGTCTAACTAATCTTTCAACATAATCATTAAATTTAATTTCATCAACACCTTGTTTACCAGCACCAAATATATCATCAAATACCATCTTCATAGCATTGGTTACACTTGCTTTACCACCTATATGTCCATTCATAAAAGCAAAAAGACCAGCTGATGTAACATTTCTTACTTGTGTTTGTGGAGAGTATAATGTTTTACCAATCTGCACACCTACTTTACCTTGCATTATTAATCTGTATGCTGGTATTGCTAAAAGATTATCAAGTACACCACCAGAGCCTTTAAACATTTGAACAAATTCAGGAGAAGCATATAAATTTAAAACATCTGATGTTAAAAGCTTACCTAATCTTGGTATTTCAGTTATCGGTTGTGGATCTAATATGCCTGCATTTCTTGCAGAACTCGCTGTTTTAAATAACCAACCATTATCTATGCCTGATTTAGCTATCACATCCAAAGCCCTTTTATTCGCTGCTGCAGATATCATTTCAGATATAGTTAATGATACAGAACTCTTTAAATTTTTTTCTGTTCCCAAAAGATTTTTTACAGCCACAGGTAATTCCTCTCCCGTTTTTATAATCTTGTAATCTTTAAAATTAATTAATTCACCTATATCTTTTAATTGTCTTAAAGGGTTTACTCCGTCTGCCTTACCTGTTCTTAAAATAGTTTCTGCCAGATTTGCAGCTGATTCTCTTATAGCATCATTTGTTGATAATTTTGGAAAATCTTTTATTGCCTCTTTTCTCAACTCACCTTTGATCACATTTTTAGCCAAATAGTCTATAGCTTTATTCAAAACATTTTTGTCTGGAAGATAATTTGGATTTGTAAAAGTCGAGAATGATCTTACAAGATAACTACCCACATTTCCTACCTCTATTTTTTCTAATTCTTTTATTAAATCATCACCTTTTTTACCTTTTGGTAATAGACTTTTAAATTCAGACATTGTCTTTCTAATCTCTGATTTGACATCATTTGCCAATGGTTGTAATTCTGTTGGTAAATCTTTTAATTTTTTCTGTCCTCTTAAAAAATCTTCTACTAAATCAAGATAATATTTCTGTAGTGCGGGAGATTGATCTAGATTATTATATTGTTTTTCAAAACCTTTTGCTAGATCATAGGCTTTTTTATCCAGACTCTCCATTGTTTTATTTATCTTTCTGGCTCTACTCTTTACAAACAAGGCAACAGCCTCATTCACTCCCTCTATGTCTTTTGGAGTTTTACCAAAAGATCTTAGATAAGATAAGATGTTATCTAATCTTTTTAATCCTCTGGTTTCTGGATCTCTAGATGTCACACTACCTAGTCTCCATTTTTCGAATGGTGGCAGCTGGCCAACTAACTTACCCTTGTATATAAGATCTTTATCTAAGGTTGATGCAACAAGTTTTGCAGCTTTTGATAATACAAATTTACTTGCACCACTAACGGTTTTTGCTGTGCCGCTTGCTACAGCACCACCTAGTTTTGTACCACCTAAATACAATATGGGTTTAAATACTGCAGCATCTACTGCTTTTGCACCAAGACTGGCCGTCGTCTTTGTTACAGGTTTGATACCATATCTATAACCAAGAGCTATAGCTTTACCTGCGATAGGAAATCCACCACCGACTGTAGCTCCTTCAGCACCATATTTTATCTTATTTCTAAATACGGCTGCAGCTTTTTTTCTGCCAGTTAATCCTTCTGTATTTTCTGGTTCAAAAAATATAGAAGGTCTTTCAGGTTCAGATGCAATAAAGTCTGTTGCACCTACTATTGTTGCTCCTTCTACCACTCTAGATGCTACCGTGCTTACAGGTTTTTTAATACCTTTCATTTTGCTTATTGCATTTTTTATTTTTGCAACTTTTGGTATCCTGTTTATAACTTTTTGAATGAGACCACCTGGAACACCATATTGAGTTAATAAACCTACAAGTTCACCTCTCCATGTTTCAGGCCTGTCCGGTTCCTTATCCTCCATAAATTCTTCAAATGCAGATTGAAAATCTGTATCAAAAGCTAAATCTGTTCCAGAAAATAATAGACTACCCGTCCCTTTTGCAAGATCAAAAACACCTGTTTCTATTCCTTTTCTAACTTCATCTAAACCTGAAATGTAATCTTTGTCATCTTCACTTTCTAATTTTTTAATTATATCTTCACCTGCAGTTATAGAAGCTGCTGTTCTAAGTTGTGGATTTAAAAATAAACCAAATCTTAATGCACTAGTATCTTCAATCTTACCTTCTTTTGTTTTCTTTGGAAAAAGAGATCTAAAAAATTTTACCGGTGCTTTTGGTTCTGTTAACCCTGTTAGTGTTTCTTGAAAAGATTCTTTTATTTCTTCTATATCTTTATTGTTTCCAGGTTGAGTATTCTGAAGTTGTTTATCTTTGAGATATCGTTCTAATGCAGAATCGGCCATTTTACGCCTCCGCTGGTAATATTAATTCTACGTTATATTTATTGTTAAAATTAACAACATCTTGTTGTGTTTGAATAATTGCAAAATCTTCTAATGCCTCAGGGCTAGATGCTATGAGTGTTACAATATCATCTGATATCTCTCTAGGTAATCTGGCTCTTAGTGTTTCATAATCTATTTTAGGATCAACATCAGCTATAGGGTCTACATCACCACCCATTTGATATTCCACTCTACCACCCTCAGCCAATGCTAGATCCGGTGGAAAAGAACCATTTTCTATATAATATTCTAAAGCATCATCTATTTTTTCTTGAAGCATCAAATCTGTAGATGGGTTAGACTCTGAAAACTTTTCGGTTGTTTTTAATTTCTTTTTAATTTTACTTCTAAGAGTGCTAAGATACTCTTGATCTTTTAATATAGAGTTAGAAAAAGCATTTGTATTTTTATTACCTCTTAAATATTCTAAAACACCTTTGGCTTGTGCTATAGCTTGTTCATCTTCTGCTGTTTTAATTTTTTTGGCTTCTAAATCAAATATCTCAGACATCTTTTCGTCTATTAGATTTGCCACTTCTAATTTTTCAAAAGTCTTTCCTTGTTGATCTTTTTTAGATGGACCAAATCTTGTTAAATCATTGTACACATCAGCAGCTTTAACAATTACATTTTTTCCTAATTCATTGTCATATAAAGTTAATAGTTCTCTACTATCTTTTAATTCTTGAGCTGCTAATTTTTTATCTTGTCTTCTTTCATTTAAACCTGAAGACAGAAGAGCACCAAAAAGAGCAGACTCCCTGTCAGTTCTATCATCTCTTCTTTTATCTATATCTTTAAATAATTGCGCTGTTGGTCCTTTAGCCGATTCAGCTGCTGTAGAAACTAAACCACTAAGACCACTACCAGAAGGAGATCTAGATGCAAAATCTAAACCAAATGGTATTAAAAATCTAGACATTATTTCTCTTCTAGACATATCATTTGATGAGGTATTTTCCTCTGCAAGCGCTCTAGCTCGTGCGATTAAATCTGCTTCGCTCATCCCACCGACAGCCATGTCTCCTGTTGATTGCATGTTATTAGAAGTATTTTTTTCTACTTGTTGTCTAACTCCTAATGATGGAAAAAAATCTGTCGGATATTGTTGTAAAGGATTTACGCTTCCCGCTGTTCTATAATTTTGTCTAGGTTTATCTAACCCTGATGTAATACCAGAGTTTGTAGAACCACCCATTCTAAACATTGGTCTTTTTAAAGTTCTGTTCATATTATTTTAATGCGCCGTATATCCCTGCTCCAGTAGCCGCTGCACCTAGTGCAGTTTGTAAGAATGTTGGGTTAGGTATTTGTTGAGACTGTGTTCCTGATCCCTGCATTCCACCCATGATTCCTGTAACAAGGTTACCGTAGTTTTGTAATTGTTCTTGTGGTTGATAAGCAGCCATTCTGTTTGCTTCTCTAGTTGCATCTAGACCCGCTTGTGTTTGCGCTTGATTCAATGCGCCCAATGAACCTAAACGTGAAATATCTGTTCCTTGCAATCCAGGTAATGCAGAAGCTAATCCCATTTGATTTGCAAATTGTTGTTGTGCAGCTTGTTGTGCTTGACCAAAACCTTGTTGTAATAATCCTGCTTGTAGTGCTGCTCTGTTTCTATCTGAACCTGCTTGATACTCTGCTTGCATAACACCTTCTCGTCCACCACCAAATGCACCAGAAGATACTGCTTGATCTGCAATTTGTTTTTGTTGTATTGCTGAGTTTCTATCAAACTCAGCTAAAGAAGTATCCATTACCTGTTGTTGATATGGTGACATAAACTGTTGAAAAGCTTGTGGTCCTGTTGCACCTTGTGCAGCTGTTAAAAAAGGTTGAAAAGATCCAACACCTTGTTGTGCTAAAGTTTGTGCTTGTTTTTGTAATGCATCTTGACCTGCAACTTGTGGTGCAAGTCCTGCTAAATTTTCTTGTCTTGTTGTAAATGCTCTTGCAGCATTTTGTCTTGCTTTAAATCCTGCTGCGGTTTCTCCCGCTTGTTGTGTTAAACTTCCAATACCACCTGATACAACAGGAACTCCTGTAAGGGCTACGGCCTGTTTGGCTAAATCTTTTCCTAAATCTTCTACAAATGGTGCTGGTCTTGATATTGTGGTTTGTGTTGCCATTATAATACTTCCTCTAGTCTTTTAGATGTTTGAAACATTTCTCTAGCGCCATCTAATCCTTGCGATTCTTCTGATACTTCACCTCCGGATTCGAGGTTCTTCATCATGTTATACATGACTTCTGCACCTTTGTCTATATCTCCCTCTCCTGCGTTTCTAACTGCATCTGCAGTAAACACAAATTCATTTTTTGATAATCTTGCAGGCACGTCATCTGCTCTTTCCATTCTACCTATTGGAACGAACCCTCCGTCTTCTCTGTAATCCTTTTCCATACCATCCATGTCAATTAATGGCATAGTCTTCTTGGCCACTGGTTCTGCATCTCCACCTTCTTGATAACCTGTTCTCATCAAACCACCATCAGCTGCCATTTTTGTTCCTACAGATCTAGGTGCTAAATAACGGTAAGGACTATTTCTAATAGCATCAATATCTAATCCTTGTGATGCATAATATGAATCTAAATCTACTTCATCTTCTTCTTCTTTACCTACACCTAATGCATCTAGAGCAAAAGGAATTCCCAATCCTAAACTTAAACCACCTTTTAATGTTGGCATCATAGATCCACCACCTGTTGTAAGACCTAATTTACCAAATAAACCTTTAGTAAAAGGAGTTCCTTGTAAATATTTCATAGGACCTGCTGCTTTTGAAGCTGCTTGTCCAAATAATTTTCCTTTTAGACCACTAAAAAATCCTGATCCTGTTCCTGCATTATATTTACCCAAAGCACCAGCTCCTAAACTTCCTAAACCATATAATAAAGCAGCTTTACCTATTGGAGACTTAGCAACTTTCTTAACTGCACGTGTTGCTTTCTTAACTAGTTTACCTAAGAAATACATCTGTCTTCCTGATTCAAGGTCCATGATCCCTCCAGTTGGATCCTCCATCTCATCTTCTTCTAATAAATCTCTGTATTCTTTTTTCATCATCATACCACCATCAGCAGCTAATGTTCTTCCACCACTAAAATCAAATATAGAGCCCATGAATCTTGGAGCTAGGGTAAAAGGATCGCTACTTGTAGTAGATCCTACAACAGGTACTGGTGTTACAGGTGTTATTGGTTGTTGTGAAATAATTGGAGGCACGTAGTTATCTCCATCACCTTTTCCAAAATCAGGATTTACATTACCATAAGCATCTGTTTCACCAGACATTCTTTTGTCCATATAATTATCATAGCCTTCACCAAAACCAAATTTACCACCAAGTTCATCTACTGTTGATAAATCTCCAAATTCAAGATCAGCATCCCCTGGAGGTCCAAAAACAAGATCAGGTGTTTTAAATCCCATACTAGGTGGAACTGTTTGACCAGACAATCCTCGAAGGTTTTCTACCATTTCAGCGTAAGCTACAGGATCATTTTTTTTTAAACTATCCATATAAATCTGCCTGTTGGGATTTTTATTCATAGATGCAAGTTTTCTTGCTATTTGTACTGATGGAAGATTAGAAAAAAAACCTTTAAAAGCATTTTTAATACCTAGACTAGAAAGTTCTTTAGCTTTCTTATCTTCTGCTTCTTTAGCAATTCTTTTTTTTTCAGCTAAATCAAAAGCTATTTTAGCTTCTTTAGCTATTCTATCTTTTTTTTCTTGTTCCTTTTTTTGAAATTCTACTAATTCTTTTTCTTTTTGTTTTTTAAAATCTGCTAACTGTTTAGCTTGTTTATCTTTTTCAGCTTGTTTAGCTATTCTATCTTTTTTAGCTTGTTCAGCTTCAATTCTTTTAAAATCTGCTAACTGTTTAGCTTGTTTATCTTTTTCAGCTTGTTTAGCTATTTTATCTTTTTTAGCTTGTTCAGCTTCAATTCTTTGTTTTTCTCTTCTTTGTTCTTCTTGTCGATTTTGATATCGTTCTCTATCATTGTATCCGCCACCATTTCCGCCACCAGTATTACCACCATAATTTCCACCTGATGATGCTCCTCCTGCAGGTCCTTGACCTCCTTTACTACCACCGCTAGATGATCCCCCACCACCTTGATAACCACCTGGGCCACGATAACCTGGACGTTTACCGTCTGCTGGTTTGTTTACAAGTTGTTGGTATTGTTGTGCGTTTGTAATTGCCATTGTTCTATTTTATATAAATTTGCCTTAGTTTACAATATTATTCATCATCAGATGCAGCACCAAGTGGTGGCATTGCAGCTACTTTTATCTTTAAAGATCGCATAACGTCTTCTTTTTTAGTATCAGTAGATGGGTTTGCAATATCATCCTCTGCTTCTTTATCTGAATTATACTCTACGTTAGTTTTAGTATTTCTTAACACTACTTCTGTTTCACACTTAACAACTG
>WLWG01001700.1_pt1 | contig 18977 bp, 27 predicted proteins | sample 6712871 | NCBI WGS metagenome assembly WLWG01 (sample SAMN12718693, study PRJNA515312) | sponge metagenome | isolation source: marine sponge | host: Mycale hentscheli | place: New Zealand: South Island, Marlborough, Capsize Point | collected 2003-05-01
TCATCTTACCCTCTATATCTTTGTATTCTTTTTGTTTTTCTTCTTCTACAAACTTTTCTAGGTATTCTATGTTTACTTTTGTAATCTTAGCTTCTTTGCGACATAAATCAATAAATAAACTTCTAAGGATTCTGTATATATAGAAATGATTTATATCTTCTCCGTAGCTTATATCTGTGCCACTAGTTATAAGAGTATGAACTTTGAGATACATCTCTTGTACAATGTCCTCGCATTTCTCTCCATCACATCCAAAGCTCTTTACGATTCTTAACCAGTCGCTATGCTTTCTTGCTATTTTCTCTAGTGTTGTCAATGGCTAGTTGTTTCTTAGTTGGATATTTAATTAAGTTTTTTCCTGCTATTTCAAAGCCTACATTATTAATGATGCTCTTACACATTATGGGTTCATTTATCGAGTTTGGACGATAATTTAATTCTTGGTGTTTGACTTTACTAACGTACATCCTTGTATACATCCAGTCTCTTTTGTCGTATATATATCTATGTATACACACAAAATCATCAGCTCTTGAGGCGTTCATTTGACCATTTTCAGCACTCGCATAGTTTGGAACACTCGGTTGCCCCTCGAAAGAATGTCCTTTAGGATGCACCTTTCTTAATGCCTCTGTGTTGGTGTGTAAGCAAACCCAAGTAGCTACATTATATTTTTTGGAGAAGATTCGTATTTCAGAGAGCTGCTCGTACCCATATTCATAAGAATTGCTGCCTGGCTTAATATCTTTCTTTAATGAGTTTATAGGGTCAATCATCAAACAATCATACTCCCAAGCCTCTTTTATTTTAGTAGCTAAATTTAATAAAGTTGTATAAGTATATTGCTTAGAACAATCTATATATTTAAAATGCTTGTCCACAAATTCAACACCCTTTTCATAATCCTTTTCTTCTATTTTGTTTATTGGTAATCCATATAAAAACTCTATCTTCTTTCGAATTAGGCTCGTTGCATCATTCTCACTACTAAAAATTAAAAACTTTAGTTTGTGTTTAATTGCATACAAAGTCATTATATATAACACAAAATGTGTTTTACCTATATTTGGAAACCCTAACCACATTACTAAGTTTGAATGAACAAACCTAAAATGCTTATCAAAGTCTCTAATTCCTAGTGATAATGATTCTTTTACTTTGCCTTTACGGAAGTTGTTTAATCGGTTAATATGTTCTGAATAGTTTATAAGCATAAAAAAAGGGGGTCGCTAAACCCCCATATTAATTAAAATGGTAAATCATCTTCTCTGTCTGGTGCTTGGTCTTGCGTGGAGACTTCCTCCTTATAGTTTTCTACTTTCCATCCGTTGAGGGTAGTAAAGTATAAGATTTCTCCTTTTGGATTAGTCCACTCTCTACCTCTTAAGTTAAATAAGACATTTACATAGTCTCCTGCTTTCCAAACGTCAAGAAGTCCACAATTATTTTGCACAAAGTCAATACATATTGTTTGATTGTATTTTGATTCTATTTCTTGTGTTTCTACTATTAGTTTTCTAAATCTAAAAGTTCCTCTTTCTTCTACGTCTGTTATTCTTTTAATTTTTCCTGTTACTGACATTTTATTCATTTTTATTTGTTTAAATATACTCTATTGTGTTTTGCTAGGTTTTTATAACTAGCATTTCCTTTTACTCTTTCTATAGGTCTGTTAATGTTTGTTTCATCTATAAGCTGATTTTCTAAATCTATAATTCTGTATTTATACTTAACCAGTAATCTCATAGCTTCGTGTATTCTATTAACTTCCTCTCTATAGCTTTCGAATGTTTCGTTTACTATCATATCTTAGCTTTTAATCCAATTATAGAAGTGTTGCGCATCTTCTACGACACTTACTCTATCTGATTGAGGTCTACTAGCGTTAAACTCAGCAGCAGCCTTTAAACAAGCTAATTTAGAAATAGTGTCATCTTTAGTTAGTTGTTTAGGTTCTGGGTTATAATCGAGTTTTGCTGTACTGTATTGCTCGTTTGTGACAGTATAACTTATTTCATCTCCAATCTTGCGCTTAAATTCTCCTTTAGCTAAAAACTGATAACTTTGACCATCATCAAATTGAACTTGATACTTATTGAATGTGCCAGAACTATTTGACCATTCGCCTTTTTCTTGAATAAATTTAATTTTTCCTTTCATAATTATTTAATTGATTTTGTAATTGATTTATTTTATTTACTAATGCTTCGACCTTATAACTATATTCTAATAGTAAAGTGTCTTTTGTTTGATGTGAATAATTTGTTCTCATTAATTATTAATTTTTCTTAAAGTTATAAAAAAATATTTAATATAAACTAATGTTAATAAAAAAAATTTAAAAAAAAAGAGGCTTACCGAAGTAAACCCCTCTCAAAACAAAGGAAAATTCAGGAATATATTTCTATTAAATCTTTTAAATCTTGGTCAGTAAACTTCTTTATTTGTCTTGACATTGTAATTAAATCGTCAGCTGTACCCTCTCCATAAGTCTTGTCTATGTATTTACCCATAATGTAGTTTTGTCCTGCGTGAAAGCCATTACAGCTTTTGCATTGAGCGTGTACGTTTTGAGGATTCCAACGAGTAGCGTAGTGTCTGCGAGATACAAAGTGTCCTGCATCTACATCTTTCCAATGTTTCTTAACTCCACAGGTTACACATTTAACTAGATTTTCTTTAGCTAGTCTTGTTCTTATAAAGATGCTAAATACTCTATCTAGTTTTTTTACTAAGCCTTTTCTTGAGATTTTTCTTGGCATACTTGTAAGTTACAAAAAAAATATATAACTTCGCCTATATATATATATATAATATACGTTACATACCTTAAACAACTAGATACGTTACATCAGGTACGTTATATAGGGCTAGTCTTTATTTTTCTTTACAGCACTTCCATAGTAAAATCCGAAGATAGAAAGCACAATACCTTGTACAATACCAATTAAGTTTATCCATACCTCTTTATTTGATGCAGGTATCTCTAAATATACTATTGCATAAATCATAAAACAAAAAGAACCTAAACCTATAAATCCTGTAAAGTCGTGCATATAGTCTAGCTTGCCTGTCTTTGCGTAGTTTACTTGTCGTTTCCTAGCTGAGTTTCTATCCTCAACTTCTAATTGATAAAGCTCTTTAAGCTCGTTATGCAACGCTTCTTTGTCTTTTGGAGGTATAGACTCATCTTTGTCAATTAAGTTCTTTACAACGCCTAAAACACCTGCATCAGGCAATAAATCGCCTGCTACATTTAGTACACTAGGTGCTACCTTAGACAAAAGCTGTCCTACCTTTGTATCTTTGAATTTCTTTTTACTCATAATAAAATCTCCATTTAAGTTGTATAATTAATAAGTATATGTTTAGTTCTTCGTAGTTGTGTTCTTCATCAGCAGGAAAATAATTTAAGCCTACATTGATTCCGTTTGGTAATAAAAGTATTATTGAAAAGTCCATTAGTAAGTCCAGATTAAGTGTGATGGTTTATCTTTATCTATGTCAGCGTGTATAAACGTGTTTGCTATACCTATTCTGTTAAACCCTACATCTAAAAGAATATCAACAAGCTCAAATCTATCTTTTGAATTGTTACAATGTATATCTACTGCAAGTCCTTTTAAGTGTGAGCTATTAGGAGATGCTTTGTAGCCTCTTGCTTTTAAATCCTCGTTATATTCTTGTGTTCTATAACCACTTGTTATTTTTATAGGTTTGTCAAACTTTTCTCTTGCTAAGTCTAACATCTCTAATATTTCAGGATTCATTTTTCTACCAGAACCTAATTCGTCTGGACTATCAAATTCTATATAGTTAAAATATCTCATAATTTATAATTAAGTCCTACTTTGATTTCTTTTAGGTTTCTATCCCAATATCTTTGTAAAGTAACTTCACTAAATACTCCTAAGTTTTTACCTACTCTAAATCCAAATACACTACCTGCCGAGTAGTCTATCCAATCTCCCTCTACAAAATTATTGTAAGAGTATCTTTCATCTCCACTCATTAACTGATGTTTAGTTAGTATGTTACCATATAAATGCAACCAGAAGTTCTTTTTGTAGTGATAGAAGTCTACACCTGCAACTACTGCTAAATCTGCAAAGCTACCTATCTGAGCTAACTCCTCAGCATTGTATCTGTTTACTACGTTTTGAAATACACCATTACGATAATCTGCATCACTTGCTGCTATTAAGTTTCCTTGTTGATTAAACCATTGATAATCGTAACCCATAGTTTCTCCTGTTATTGGATTTACCATTTGGTATAGTTGGTCTGTATGGTTAGCGTAATTATAAGCTAAAGTCCACCAATAATTTTCCTCTAAGTAGTTTTGTATAGGATTGTGTCCGTATGCTTTCTCGTATGTTCTATATATAGAGCCAATACTTATACTTAGTTTCTTACCAATAGGTAATCTAAATCTAAGTTCTGCACTTTTATAATCTATATCAATTAATTCATTCTTTTGATATTCTCCTTTTATTAACCAATACTTAGCTAAATATCTTACAAAGACTTCTTGATTATCAAATTCTCTGCCTTGTTGCCTACCTCTACTATATTCGTATAAATACTCTAAACCTTTATAAGCACCTATGTTTGACCTAACACTAGCGTTCTTTTCTGTTCCATCATAAAACTTGTTTCTGTTTTCATACTGAAAAAAAGCTAACTTCCTAATTCCATAAGTAACCATCATATCAGCAGGATGCTTTTTTGTGGTTTCTATTAAGTCATTTTGTTGTGTTACTATAAATGTTTGTGGCGCTTGTATTGAGTTAGTTTGTGAGTAAGCTCCGTATATTGTAGAATACTTAAAGACCTTTTTAAATATATTATCTTTTTTTTGTGCGCTTGCGCTTATGCTTACGATAGTTGCTAATAATGCGATTATTATGTTTCTCATTTAATTTTATTATTAATGTTATTACTACGCCTCCTATTGTTGTTGCTAGTAAATCTTTTTTATCAAACTTACCATATTGTATGTAATCTAAACTTTCTTTACCAAAGCCTACCATAAAAGCAGTACCAATAGGAAACTCTAATTTATTGCCTGTATATTCTGTTATAACTCCTGCTCCAAAATGATAGTACTTATCTTGACCTATTTGTGCAAAACTTAAGGCACTCAAAAGCGTTGCGATAATAATAAGTCTATATGTTCGTTTATTTGCTCTTTCCAATCTTCAGGTAGTTTTAAACTAATTCCAGCTTCTATTCTTAATTCTTCTTCCCCATCATTATATAAGATAATAGTAGGTAAGTATTTTACCTTGTTTCTATCAAACTTACTTTTAGCCTTAGACATTAATAAAGTTTCTACATTGTAGTCTTTGTAGCTATCTAAAGATACTTTCTCTGCGAAACCTGCTGTATACTGAACTATTGATATTGATTCAGTTTGTGCAAAATTAACAGCCGATACAAAAAGGACAATTACCGTTACAATCCATCTCATTGATTTTTACTTATTTGATACAATCTCTCATCTATCTTTTGCAGTTGGTCTTTTACCTCTTTTACATCCTCACCCATTATATCTTGCTTTTCTTCAAGTCTTAAAACGGACTCTCTCACCAATTGGTCTTTATACTGAAACTCAACAGGATTAACTGCATTGTCTTTAATTGTTTCTATGTTTTCTGAATTAGCAGCTACACTACTTGAAAGAGTTATATAAGTAGTCGCTATTGCTATTGCACCACCTATGATAATACCTACTGTTTTAAGGTCTAATGTTACGTTTGTATCTTCGCTTATCTTTGTCATTTCTTTTTATATATATCATAGCAAACAGCCATAGCTTGTTCTTTTGGAAACTCAGTCATAGCTTTTTCTATGCAGCGAATCATAAATTCACTTTGTTTTTCTCCTTTTTTTGGTTCTGGTAAAGGCATTATAATTTGTTTTCTATATATGATACACCCATAAATCCGTGCATACCCTCATTATCTAAATCAATAGCATAAGTTGCCCATCCGTAAGGATGACTAAAACTTACATTACCATCTTCGTCAACTTCTTGAATGTCTTTCCATAATACGTCAACGTGATACTTATTTGAAAGTACAGGTGCTTGGGTTTCGTTACCATCTTCATCATACACTCCTTGTTGCTTAACTATATTGCCTAATTTAACAATAGTATGCTTATGGGTTGGATTACCATCACTATCACTAGGTAAAGCGTTTATTTTGCTTTCTGCTTGAGTCTCTGTGTCGAATTCGTATTTACTTACTTTTATCATTTTTCTTTTTTGTTTTGTATTCTTTCCACGCTTCTGGCTCTTTACCATCCCATACTATATCTATAGAGTTACCCTCTAGTTTTATAATGTGTGAATGTGGTGTTTGAATACTATTATACATTCTAATAAAATCTTCTCTATCTTTAAAATTATATTTCATATTAAGTTGTTAATGTTTGTAATTGTGCATCTGTCAACGCTTCATTGTATACTCTTAGTTCTTTTACATTTCCGTAAAAATATAACGAGCCACCTGCACCTTGTTCAAATTGTAAACTATCTAAAGTATCTGCGCTAAATATAGCTCCACTCGGTTCAGTATGTCTTTCTGTACCATCTACCCATAAAGCAAAATCATTAACTTTGTATTTGATTGCTATTTTACTGAATTCTGTTATATCGCTTGAAGTATAATTACCACTAGCTACAGTAGAACCAGCAACAACAACAAAATAGAATATTTGATTAGAAGTTGTATTGTAGCCTGTAACTATTCTGTTTGTGTTAGTTCCATCTGAAATAGTAATTCTTCTGTTTGTTTGGTCGTTTGAAAGTGCTGCTATCTCTGCATATAATACACCCTCCGTTGAGTTAAAAGTAGAAGCTGTACCTGCACCATTACAAGTTTCTGCTGACCTAGTTTGTGTGCTTCCACTAGTAGGAATGTATGATGTAGGGTAGGATTTAATTTCTAATTGTGCGCCATAAATATAAATACCACTTGTACCATCTCCTAAATATGATGTACCTGAACCATCTAAAGACAAATCAAGAACTAATCTTTCTGACCCTGAAGTTGCTCTATTTTTTAATATACTACATCTATACCAGCCATTTCCATAATTCTCTATGTTAGCAGTAACGCCTGAATCAACTGTTCCAACGCTTCCAGATTGCAAATCAAAATAAGCTCCTATAACATTATTATTTGATAATTTAAACCAGTTTCTTTCTCCTTTTTTAGCAAATATAGATATTAAAATATCGCCTGATAAAGAAATTGCAGAATTTAACAATCTATGTACACCACTACTTGTATCTTCTACTAATTTAAAAGCATTAGCATTACCATCTGGAGATATAAAACCACTTACAGCTGACAAAGCACTTTTAGTCCAATAGGAATTATCAAACGACTCACTATAAGTAACCAAATTAGTAGAACTCGGCTCTAAAAGTAAACTAGGACATTCTGCTGCTACTCCGTTAGTTAAATCGTAGTTTAATCTGGGTACGTTTGTTGCTACTGATTCTATTAACCCATCTTTATTTATTCTAGTTGCTGTAGAGGCTCTTGCAAAAGTAAAGTCTCCATCTCCATTGTTAGGTAAAACAGAATAAACTTTTGTTGCTTTTATCCCTGAGGGTACTAATGCTAAACTTGGTGTTGCCATAATTATATTGTATAAGTTTTTTGTGCGCAGCCCATTGCTTCTGTTGTTGCATTGACATATTGCATTCTATTATAATAATTTAAAAATATTTCTCTGTTGTTTGTACTTGTTAAACAAGCTAATTCTGTGTCTGATAATGCTTCTTTAAATACTGCTACTGTTTTTACATTTCCTATAAGAGCCAGACTACTATAATTAAGATTTAATTCACTTAATCCACTTACTGATTGATTTGTAGCTCCTGAATTTCTTGAAATAGAAACGCCATTTACAAACAGTTTGTAATTACTACCAACAGAATCGTATTGAACGGCTATCTTATTATTGTCTGATAAATTAATGTCAGAAACGATAAACTGTATATTAGCACTTGAACTACCTCCAAAATAAAATCTTAAATCCCCATTATTTCTAAACTGCAAAATTGCTGCATTCGTGAAGCTAATTGCTGGAGATGAAATTGTAATATACCCATTATCTGATGGTATTTCTTCAAGCCCCTTAACTTCTGCAAACAAAACACCCTCACTATCATTAAATAAGTCGCTGTTTCCTGCATTGTTTAAGGTTTCTGCACTACGAGTAACTGCACTTCCTGAAGTGTGTATTAGAGATGTAGCGTAGCTTCCAGCTTCTAGTTGTGCGCCATAAATGTAAATATTATCCCCTATTGATGTACTTACATCTGTTGCGCTATCTGCTGGATACACTCTTGCAGTAAAAACACCAGATGAAGTTACATTAGCACTTATAGAACATCTATACCACCCGTTCCCATAATCTTCTATCTTTGGGGTTACAGTATAAGCTGATGAATTTGATTGTCCTAAAATTCCATTTTCTAAATCGAAAGTATAATTCCAATTATTCGAACCATCTTGTATAACATTTAGATAAACCCAATTTGTACTACCTTTTTTAGCAAAAACGCTAAAAGTATTACCACCTGTTGCAAGAGTGTAATTGTTTCCAACATATCTTGAACCTGCTGCTGTGGTTTCTATTTTTGTTGCATTTGTATTTCCGTCAGGGGAAGTTGCTTCATTGCCACTTACATCTATGCCTGTTTGAAAAGACCATTCGTTTTCGAAATCTTCAGAATAAGTAATTGTATTAGTTCTACTTGGCTCAAGCAAGATACTCGGCTCTCCGTTTGTGTAATCTATTCTTGGTATGTCTAATCTGTCTGTTGTTTTTAAATAGTCTTTTGGTTGGTCGCCTTTTACTAATTGTGCACCCCAAATCTCTATGTCTCTTGCAGTTGCTGAGGAATATGTGTTTAAAGTTACTTGTGTAGAACTACCTCCTGAATCGTGTACTGAAACTCTATCCCATCTTCCTGTTAAAGTGTGTGTTATTGTTGTTCCATTCGCAACTCTAATGGTTTCTCCTGCCGTACCCTTAATATATATACTAAAAGTATTACCACTTGATGCACTTCTATAAATACTATCATTAGCATCCATTTGCATTCTTGTAGATGTCTGTGTTCCATCAGGTGCTAAACCATAATTTGCAGTTAATGTTACTGTAGCTTCTTTACTCCAAACAGAAAAATCTTCGCTATAAGTCAATAAATTATAAGGCACATCTTCTATAAGATAATCTTCGTTTACTCTTGTTCCTGTTGAGTTTCTGTCAAAGTCAAAGTCGGCATCTGTTACTTCTTGTACAGATACGTTGTCTATTGAGCCTGTGAATGAAGCTCCTTTTAATTCTTCTCCAATAGCAGAAGATGTTGCTACTATGTATTGAGTAAATGTACCATTAGATGTAACATATTCTCCAGCAATGTTTGTTATTTCTGGTCTTACGCTTCCACTTACATAATCAGAAACTGTAAATACTATTTTATATGTTTTTCCAGATGTATAATTACTTCCAGTTGCTTGATATAATGAAGATGAAGAATTACTCCCAATTGCTTTTCCATTTGATATTGACCAGCCTGTTCCTTTAGTCCAATCTGAATCAGTATTAAATGTACCATTAGTAACAAGCTCTGAGCCTAAAGCATAAGCAGGTTTTATAGAATATAAGTAGTCCTCAGCATAAGCTGTAGGTGTGGTTATTATTGATGCTTTATTAAGTAAACTCATATTAACAATCTTTCAAGTTTTCTAATAGTTGTATGGTCATTGTGTTGTTCTCGTATATCTGCGCTCTCCTGTTTAAGTCAGAAGTGTGATATTCTATTTGGTAAACATCTCCCCAATCAATCGTTGAGGTTGCGTTTCCCCAATAACTCTCGCTGTATGATTTGCCCCAATTTATCGTATTTGCCATTTAAATACTGTTTTAATTTAATTATATTTTTTTCTTTAGGTTTGTATCTCACAATACCCATCCCTCAAATAGTCCATCTGAATCAGGATATACATCCCCTCCTTGATTGTTGTTATACTCAGGAAATAGATTACTGTTGTTTATTATGTAATCTAAAAATCTTTGTGTATAGTATTCTGCTTTGTCTCTTGCTTTACCTGCTAGATAGTCTACTTCTTCTTTAACTACTGTTTCAGCATTTTCACTAGACCCTTTAAATACTCCTCCGTTCTTTATAGAGTAAGCAGCAAATGGGATATATTCAGCTTGTGCATACCAAAGTAACATAGGTTGGACATATTCGTTTAGTAATGTTTGATAGTTTCCTGTAACGCCTGAGCCTGCTATATCAGATTGTAATTTATCATATAGCTTAGTTCCTAAATAGTTTCTTATTTCGATTTCCTGTGCAAGTTTGATAAACTGAATAAACTTGTCAGTATCTACATTACCATCAATGATACTATTCTTGACTAAATCTGTTCTTGATATAAATAACGCTGTTGCCATAATTAATTCTTAAATCCTATTTTATTCCAATATGCAGCAGTATAACCTTTGTTAGGCATATTTCTAGGAGCTATAGATACCTTGTTAGGATTAGATTTAGGTGTAAATCCATCACTCTTAGCTTTAGTTGTACTAATAGTGTCTCCTAAACTTCTTTCTCCATCTTTTCTAGCATATATCTTTCTAGTCCATCTATGCGAACATCTAGCTCCTCCTTTATATAACCATACTGAATAAGTTGAAGCACCACTCTCGCCGAAGCCTGGATTAACTGCAACATCTTCTAAAGCTATAATATCTTCTTTACGATAGACTTTGTTAGCGTTCATCATCTTTATACAGAACTCTCTTGACCTACCTGCTTTAGTTTTATATGCTCCTGAGTAAGCTGTATACATATATCTCACTAGATATGTTATATCTTCTTTACCCTCTTTCTTACTTTTCCCATCTTGCTCACTTTCTTTATAAGGTGCAGCTTTTCCAACTTCAGCTAACTTAACTTCGTTGTTTAGTTCATTAATCTTTTTATCTAACTCATCTTCTAAATCATAGTCTACATCCATTTCATCAATCAAGTCATAACTTTCTAGTAGTTCTTCTTCATTTTGTCCTTTACCTATAAACTCCTCTAGTAAGTCGTTTGATTGCTTACTTAACTTAACACCTGTTTCTTCTTCTCTTGTTTCTGCGTCTACTACATTGTCTAACTCTGTAAATTCAAGTGGCTGAAGCGTTTTAAAGTATAAATGCAAAGAGATACCATTGTAAGCTAGTATTTGGTCAAACCCCTCAATTAAAAGGTTCTGAAAGCCTTTAATTACTAAGTTATCAAATAGTATAGATGCTGTTTTTAATTCATCTGCATTGTTTCCTAGACCTGTACTATCCTTAATACCAAATAACATAGGACTTACTACCCTATGAGATACCATAATCTTTTTAGAACTTTCCTCTGACAAGAATTGATATTGTTGGTGTGCATCACTTAACTGAACAGGCTCTATACTTGCTGCTGTATCAGGGTTATCATTAAATGCTAAAATAAATTTACCTGCATTACTAGAACCACTAAACTTCTCGTAGATTCTTCTTTCTATCATTTCTCTTTGCTCTGGGTCAGGAGTTCCATTGTTGAAGTTGATTAACATACTTGGTGCAAGTCCATTTAGTATGTTGTTTAAATGGAAGTTAGAAATCTCCTCCTCTAGTTCCGCATATTGTGTGCCACCTTGATAATCTACTGGGCTATAATACTTAAAACCTGCTCTATAAGGTTTAATATAAAGTATTTCTAATCCCTCTTTAGAAGTTCCAAATGCAGGTATTCTTTTTAATTCGTTTCCTTTCTTATACTTTGACCAATCACTAAAATAATAGTAAGCCTCTATCTCTCCTTTGTCGTTACATTTCTCAGCTCTTAGAGTTTCGATAGGCATATGCTCTAGTTGTACAATCTTGCTTCTATCTTTTGAGTAAATAACTTGTATTGCACATTGACCCATTAACTTCATATCGTAACATAGCTTTCTAGTACAATCTTTGTTAAACAAGCTCATCATTTGAGCATACTCATTAGGCTTTCTGTTTGAATCCGTAGCATCTAAACCTTTTCCGTAAATCATCTCACTAACACCATTTATAATAGCGTTATTTGTAGGGCTTCCGTTGTATCGGTCTATAAGGTATTGGAAATAGTTGTTATCTTCTCCATACTCTATGAAGTCTTTGCCTCTTACTTCTTTAACTACAGGGGAAGTGTAAGTGCTTAAATTTACAATACTTAAATCTGATTTATTTTTCATACAATTATATAATCATTATCGTACTTATCATCTCCAGTTGGTGTGGTATATTCTCCATCATTAACCGTGTAGTAATCATTGCTTGCTTGATTAACAGTTTGACTAGTACAAAAAATCTTGTCTTTATAAATTACATTAGCTCCCTCTTTTAAAGTAAGGTCATAAAACCTACCCTCTACTAATACAGGACTTAATGCTTGTGATACTACTAGGTAATTCTTATCGGTTGTGGTACTTATTGATGAGTATGTTGTTGAGGTGTTTGTTGAATCGTCTCTTAGTATCATACTAACTGTACCTGCGTAACTTCTAGGAATTACTTTCATTGTCTGAGCTGATGCAGATGTTGTTAAGTGTATCATACTTATATAACGTACAAACTTTGAATTTTGTGTATAAAAAAAGAGGAGTTCGAAAACTCCCCTCTTTTAACAAAACTAATTTCTAATTAATGAAAATCTATATAAATATAAGAAATAATTTTTAGTTAGGTGTTATTTGAGTACCTTGAGTAGCACCTGTTACAACACTTGCTTGAGTAAAGTCTGGTGCAGCAGTTTCCATAGCAACAAACGTTAAAGAATATCCTGACATATCTCCCATAGCTGCTCCGCTAGAAAATGTACCAGAAGTTAATTCTGCTCCGTGTACTTTACCTACTAAGAAATAGTTACCATTGTAATCTTCCACCCAGATATGTGGTCTAGCTACTGCAAGTAACGCAATCTCAGCTTGTGTTTCTTTTTCTAAGAATGTAAAGTTTAATGTAAGTGTGCTTTCGTAAAATGTAGTTCCGTTTTCTCTTGATGAAGTAACAGCAGTTTCTAAAGTAGAATTTCCTTTGATGTCAAACTCATATACTGTAGGAGTTCCTGTAATTGCTGTAATTTCATTAGAAGTAATCGTGATATCGCCTAACCCACCATAATCAGTAAAGTAAACAGATTTTAATCCACCTACTCCTGATTTACAGGGTAACGCTCTACCTTTAGTTAATAAACAAGCCATAATTTTATTGGTATTAAAAAAGGGTAGGTAGACTGACCACCCACCCCTTTATATGTTAATTTAATTTAATTTATTAGTCGTAAAGAACTACGTCAGCACCTACACCGATTTGTACACCTGCTGTATATCTCATTACTACTCTTACGTTTTGAGAACCATCAATATCTGACATATCGATAACCTTTACGATATTTCTGTCATCAAGCAAGCCCGTGCCGAAGAAAAGATTGGATTTTCTAGCAGCAATCGCTTGGTTGTCTCCAAAACCAGATGATGGATAAATGTTGATACCATCAAATGATAATGAACCTCCTTGATACCATAGGTTTCCTCTATTGTCTACACCATTAGCACCGATAGAACCTACATTGTCAGAAGCAGCAGCATTTTGTAATGCAGCGAATCCTCCTAAAGCTCTTACATATGCTTTAAAGATGTTTTGTGATACATAGATGTTTAAATCATCAGCACCGTATACTCCACTTGGAATAGCGTCAACGATTTTTCCTAATTCTGCAATTACGTTAGCAGAAGTAACAGTTCCTGCAGTAACATCTACTACAGTTCCGTCAGCACCTGCTAAAGTTACAAAACCATCAAAGTTACCCTCTCCTGCACTACCACTCCAAATAGAAGTTTCAGTTGCACTTGCAACCTCTGCTGCTACTCTTGCAATAACGAAGTCAGAAAATAATGGCGGAAGCTCTGAATAGGCGCTAAAACCCATCTGCGCGGCTTCCCAATCCGAATGAAGCTCTTTTTTACAAATTTGTAAATTTACTTGTAATTCAGTTGGAGTTAATACTTTTTCAGTAAGTGTAAGACCTGAAGTCGAAGAATCGAAGTCACAGTCGGCACTTCTTACTAAATTTGAATAAGCCCCTACTTTCATAGCAGCTTTGTACTTAATGTTAGGTAAAATAGAAATAGCAGCGTCATCAAGAGTTTTTGCTGTCAATAAAGATGCAGCAATGTATTTTCCTGCAAACTGTCCTGCATAACTACTACCTGTAATTGTTGGATTTGGCATTTTTTAAAATTTAATTGGTTAATTTTTTCATTACTCTATCTAAAGTAGTTTCTTTTCTATTTTGTCCGAAAGTTACTTTAAATTCTTGTTTAGCTTCAGGATTGTGAGCAATTGGCTCTACAGCAGGAGTTTCGCTAAGTTCTTGTTTAACTTGCTCGTCTACTTGTGCCATTTCTTCTTTTTTCTCCTTAAGCTCATTAATCATACCTTTGATTTCCTCAACGGCTGATTCAAACTCTTCTTTACGAACATATTGCATTTCTTCTTTTTCTTCTTCAGCATCTGTTCTATCTTCTTCCTCTACTGACGGCTCTTTTTCTTCAGCAGCTTTAATATCTGCTATGATGCCCTCTTCTTCGACTACAAGTATTCTGCCATCTTCCATTTGGTATTCTCCTTTAGGTACGGCTACTTTTTCATCTTCAGTAACGATAAAGATTTCGTTTCCAGCTTCAAAAGCCTCAGCTTCTAATACTGTTCCATTTTCAAGTTTAGCTTGTGCTAACTCTACTTTTACTTCCCCTTGAGCTTCAACGTTTTCCTCAAGTACAGTTTCCTCTACTTGCTCAACATTGTCCTCTCCTAAGAAAGTTTTGATTTTGTTTAAGATTTCTGTTGATTTCATATTACTATAACGTATTTAAATTAATGTTTGCATTTTCATTTATGCTTTTGATTGAATTATAAACCATTCATTACCATCACTCCATATTTTAAACCCCTCATAAGGTACATTTACCTCAAAATAATTAGTTGAGCCATCTAATGTGTCTCCTCCTGATGGTGTTACTCTTGCTCTTGTGTTAGTGTTAAAGCCTCCATTAGAAATAAATCTAATTGCTCTATTTACATTATTTGCAGCACTTGGTAAATTAATTGTCATATTTCCACTAGCACCTGTCCAAGTTAATTTAACTAACATAGCTTGGTCAAATATTGTATCGCTTAAGTTTACAGTTTGACCTGAAGACACAGTTAAATTATACGGAACTAAAGTGTTCTTTACATTGTTGACTGTTGTTTGTTTTGTTTCTCCACTTTGTACAGTTACTAAAAGCTCTGTACCTACTAAAGATGATGCTTGATTTAATTGTGATATACTTTTATCTGACATTATAAAATTATTTGTGTGTTATCTTCTTGTTCTAAATAGAATGAGTTTTCTAGTAAAAGATAAAATGTAATTTGAGATATACTACCAATACCCTGATTAATCATATTGCCTTTACAGCATTTTACTGAATAAGTTTCATCTTTACATAAACAACCTCTACGTCCTCCTCTTGGACTTGTTTTACTTGGTGTTTCAAATTTTTTCATCTTCCTTGACCTCTATATTGTTTTTTATATCCGTTTTGCCCTATACTAGCATTTTTGCTGTGTGGGTGTGATTTCCTTTTTGCTTTAACATATGTGCTAATTACTTTCCTCGGCATTATCTTCTTTAATATGAAACTCACAAGGCATATACCAAGTCTTGCCCTCGTATTCGTGTTCGTGCATCCCCTCGCATCCTATGTTTTTAGCCATCTCTAAGGCTTTATCTTTAGATGAATATGCTAATCTGTCATCAATAATTGCAAAATCATTATCGATAACCATAGAAGCTAATTCTAACTCTCCTAGTTCTTTTAGTTTACTAGCACTCCATCTTAGACCTGCTTTACCACCCCATAACAAATAAGATATAGTACCACAGGCTTTAGTGTCGCTTTCATCATAGTATTCCTCAGCTCTACTTAAATAAGAGTACATTCTCTTTATAGTTTCTTTGGATATTGGTTTTCCTTGTGCAAGTTGTTTAGCTCGTATCTTGCCAACTTGTGTAGCACACTTATTGTTTACTTTCTCGTTTAATTCTATACCTCTTTTAGCGTTGTTCTTTACTCCGCTAGGATAATCACTATACGCTTCTAGTTCTCTTTTCTTACCGCCCTTTAAACGCTTGTCCTCTTTTACAATAGAACGTATATAAGATAACATCTCAGCAGCTTCTGCTTCTTCTATATCTTCAAAGTCATTTACAGGCTCTTTAGGTCTTTCCATTTTATCTGCAAAGTAACCCTCTATACTAAATCCTTTAACTTTACCTGTTTTAACAAAGTCATTCCATATTTCCTCGTTGTTTACTTTGACTGCGCCCATCCAAGTACCTATTGGCACATTAAGACCATATTTACGTGATTTATCGTGTACCTCATCTTCTACTAACCAAGATTCTACTAATGTTAGTCCGTTTATTGTATGTTGGTGTTCTAATGTAGCTTTAGACTGATTACCATTCATTAAGTAAAGCTGTGATGCTTTTTCAACAGTATCTCTCGAAAAGTATATGTAATATTCTTCTTCTCCTTTTCTTCTGTATATTGGTTTGTTTGGTACAAGTAATGCACCCATAAGAATACGTTTCTCTTTATCAACCTCTGCAAGTTTTATCTCCTCGCTTTTTAATGCTATAAAATCTTCTTCGATTGCAGGATTCTCAACTACTGAAATAGCCTCAATACCTGTTAGTTCGTCATCTCCTAATATTAATTCAACTATTCTCATATATGTATAACGTATTTATTTGTTTTTTTGTTTATCCTAAACTAGCACTACTTACTATGTTTCTATCCATTTCTTGTGCAGTACTTACATCTCCACTAACTACAAATGCTCTTACTGGCGCTTGTTCTCCTCCTAGTAATTGTGCTAATTGATTTGTACCACTAGCACCTACGGTATTGAATTGTGGTGTAATTGATTCTATATCAGGAGGTGTTGAAATTGATGGGTTTGGTGCGCTTACATCAATACCACCACCACCACCACCTAAAAGTGATGCTGCTGATTTGGTTTTACTTTTTGCTGCTTTGACTGCTGACATAACACTAACTGCTGTTGCTAAAGCAGTTGCTATAAAAGGCAAGTTAAATGGTGGAGGAGCAACATTAGCCGCTTTTGCAATTGATGAGGTAGTTTGTACACCTGCTTCTGCTGCTGTAAGAGTTACATTACCCATAGCTGCTGTCGCTTTAATAACATTAGACTTAAAATTCATTATAGCTTCCTTTGCAAGTAAAATCTGTTTTGCCAAAAGTATTGTTTTTCCTAAGCGACTTTCTGCTCCTGCTAATTGAACAGCATTGTTGAAAGTTTGCTCTCTCATTTGTCTTTTAGCGAGTTCTATTTGCCTCTCTTTTTCTAATTGAATTTTACTATCTTCTATGGCTTTAGCTTTTCTATCTGCCTCATCTTTTTCTTTTTGTGCCTGTCTATCTGCTTCCTCTTTTTCTCTTTGTTTAGCATCTGCTAACATTTGGTCGTATTGGTCTTTAGGCATAAACCCAACTCCAAATACATATACGTTATTAGCTAAGAACTCATCTGCTCTTTCTTTTTCTTCTGCTTTAGCTTCAGCTATTAAAGCATCATTCTCTGCTTTAGCCTCTGCATTAAATGAAACTATTTGTGATGTTACTTCTTTTTGTTTTGTAAGTTTTGCTGTTTCTAATTGTATAAGTTCTGCTTTTAGTTCTGCTTCTTTCTGTAATGCTTCTGTTGTATCTAAAGTGCCCTCCATTTCAAGTTGATGTGCCTCTAGTCTAATTTTTGCAACTTCTATTTCTTGGTTTGTGATTTCTTCCTCTAATGCTGCTGCCTCTTTAAGAAACCCTATCCTTTGTTGTAGTGTAAACATCTCCTTGTTAACCGACTTTTCTAAAAGGTCTGCTCTGTCTCTATCTGCTTCAGCTCTTTTTACTATTAAGTCTCTTCCTAACACCTCTGCTTTATTTAATTTATCCGCAGCATCTGCTGCTGAATTTAGGACTTTTTCATATTGTTTTGCTGAAATAATACCTCTCTCCATAGCTAAATATGCCATCATAACACCATCTTGTAATTTACTCATAGAATCCTCAACCCCTGTTACTGCATCTCCGAGTTTGCTTACAGCTTTTCCACCTGCTCTCATAGCTTTTCTAAAGTTACCTGCAAATAACTCAGATAACGCTTCCCCTAAATAACCTGCTGATGCCATAAGAGCCTCAAACCTCATTGTTATATTTTCAACAATAGCGTCTTTTAACTGTGTAAGATATTTAAGAGGACTTGTAAATACATCTATTAAAGTATCTTTAAATGAGGTAAGTAAATTTATTACAGGTCTAATTACTTTCATTGGACTTTCAAAGACCTCTATTATCATCATACCAAGCTTAGCAAGAGCATCCATAAAAATATCCGTAACAGCACCAAGCTGCATCATTAGTTTACGGAACTTTTGTTGACCTTTTTCACTTCTTTTGAATGCTTGTATAACTGAAATAATAGCAATAGCTAAAGCACCAATACCTGAAGAAATTACAGCAACTCTTAATGTTTTAAATCCTGCTATTGTACTAACAAGACCTGCTTTCATAGCTGCAAAGGTTGCAGTTGCACCACCTGTAAGACCTGCTAAAGCACCTGTAAACGCAACAGTACTACCTGTAGCTTTTTTCGTGTTTTTCTCGTTTTCCTTTACACTACTGTTAGATTTTTCAACAGCTTTGTCATAGCTCTTTACTTTGTTTTCTAACTTAGTGTATTCCTTTTGCATTTCATCTAAGTTAGCTACTGCCTCTTTGTAGCGTAACTCAAAATCTATGTAGACCTTT
>WLWG01001703.1_pt1 | contig 18933 bp, 29 predicted proteins | sample 6712871 | NCBI WGS metagenome assembly WLWG01 (sample SAMN12718693, study PRJNA515312) | sponge metagenome | isolation source: marine sponge | host: Mycale hentscheli | place: New Zealand: South Island, Marlborough, Capsize Point | collected 2003-05-01
GCTTCATGCACGATGTTCATACGCTCAAAGCCATTGGATACTGCGATGTCAGCCGCTATGCCTTGGCAATGTGTGCCTGTGCCGGGCTCTTTCTTACGTGCCTCAGCAGGGTGGGTTGCATCCCTGTAGCCCGAAGTAATTATGAAGGGGAAGCCAACACGCTCGCGCAACTCATCGAGCTTTACGAGAAACTCATGGTCCATCTCGTTCTTGTTAGTGTGGGTACAGTTGAACTCTTCGAGTCTGAAGAACTTGTAGGTCATTTTTTTCTTAGTGCCATCAGCTTGTCTGCGCCACGAATGCCAAAGCTTGCAGAGACAGCAAGGAACAATAAATATTGATACCACTCAGGCAGGGTGTCTAGCGCGGCAAAGGCCATGTCAACGCGATCAATAACAGCAACGTCATTCATAGCAATAGCGTAGCCAATCATAAAGACAGGGGCGGCAAGAACAATAGTCCAGAACTCATCTTTCCAACTGCTGGAAGTGGCGTCAGCCATCTTGTTTTCCCAAGCCGCGTCGTTCTCAATAACCTGCAACTTGCGTTCGTGGACAGCCTGCTTCTCAGCGGCCTTTCTTTTGAAGTGGCCTCCGATTAGTTCGGTGACAGGGCCAATTAAGAGTTTAATCATTTACGCTTTCCTGACTATATAACGACTCTATGGTTCCCATGCGGATAGTCAGATCGTGAACTTCATCTTGAATTTGCCGCAATCCCTGTACCTCCATCTGTACGCCTTCAATAAGCATATCTTGCCTAGCGTCATCTGGAAGTGCGCCCATTTCACCGCGAGGCCATAAAATTCTGAATTCAGTATTTCGTTCTATCTCTATTTGAGATTTATCAAGCGAGTGTTCTAGTTTGTTAAGCCTTTCTTGTATGCCAAAGTAGGCCATTGTTGCGATAGACGTAGCGGCGACCATAGCGATCAGATTCCTAATTGGAATCGTCACATCTGTGTTCTCGCTGATCGAACTCATTAGATGCCGCCCTTGATCCACATACCAATAACGGCCATGACGCCAGCCATGATGATCCGCTCGATCCATTGGTTCTTGGCTATGCTTATCTCGATAGCTTGAAGCCGCTTCTCGTGGTTCTTCACCTCATCCTTCAATACAGCTTGAATTCCATCAATGCGTTTGTGGGCGCGGCCTATTGTCTCGGTCAAGTGAACTTGCCTTTGCTCCATGCTTGATAAGTCTTGAAGGGTCTGGGCAATACTTGTGAGAGCGGATTTCATCTCGCTAACGTCTTGCGCCATCGCTTCTTGCTGGGCTTCGAGCTTCGCTACTGACCGCTCTATGCTCATGGTTATCTCTTCTTAGCCGTCTTGGCTGCATCTTTAAATGCCTGAGAAGTAGGCGCACCGGCAGTGCCGGGCTTACGCATACGCTCACCAGAACCAGAAGCTATTCGCTTACGCTTTGCAGCTATGTTTGCATACAAACCTTTCTTTGGCTTCCTCATCACCATTTCACCTTATTAGCCCAAAAAGCCGCAGACATCTTGCCCTTGGCTATGTTACGCGCATGACGCGCCTTAAATGACTTCCTACGATTACGAGCTGATTCGGACTCGCCTGAACTAGCAGGAGAGCCAGAGACTCCCTGCTGTCCAAAGCGAATAGTCCTTACCTGATCGCCTTCCTTAGCCACAACAACGTGCGACTTCTTAGGATGTTTAGGGGTTCTCTTGGGCTTGTTGTACCCGGAAACTCCAATGCGATCTAAAAGGCTTTCACTCATTCTTCGTCTTCCGACTCCAGTGACTGTGACAACATGCTTACGAATGCGTCACGTCCTACTGCTAATTGATCTACGTTGAATCTGGCACTAGCCAGTTTGCGATCGAGATCGTTAATATGATTAACCATGGCTTTCTGTTGGTCAGTCATATCCTCAAGGATGTATTCCTTTTCATTTACTGTGATGGGGGTCTGTTCATTTTTTCCCATGTCAGTCTCCTAGTTGTGGTTTAAGATTCCCAAGGCACTCCGTCAGCAGTTGTTGGGTTGATTTGGTCTTCAATATTAGCAGTTAATGCTGCCTCAGTCTCTTCTTGACTTACTTGCTCCCACACCCAGCCCATTACTGTGCTTTCTGTGAGTTGGTCGTAAGGTACGAAGTCGGGTGAAGATGCGTCGTAAGTGAAACTGCAAGTGCCATACGATGATGCACTGTACGTTTCCTCTTCGGCGGTCTGCGATTCTGTGCAACGCCAATGAGCAATCATCACGCCGCCGTCAGACAGCTCTCTCTCAAGTGTTGCGATAGTCCATGTAGCCATTAGTTTTCTCCTCAGCTAAATACTGCGTTGCAGATAGCCTGCACGTTTGATGGTTCAGATGTCCAATCGTCACCTGACTGAATTACATGACGGTGATACGACTGTGAAATCACAGCACCGTCTTCGAGTACCTTAGTAGCAGTCCGTACTTGAACAGAGGTTACGTCGTTGCCGTCCTCGTCTTGTCCTGTTACTACTTCTACTTTGTCTGCTGTTACGCTTTTAGTTAATGCCATTGTCTTTCTCCTTTAGTCCGTCTCAAGAATCCACTCGAGATAAAAAGTTAAACGCTATAAGTAATAGATGCTAGAAAACTAAACGCCTCTGGATCTATTCCTTGTTGAGTCCAGTTGGCGTCATCTCTAGTAATGTAAACTCTTAATTGTGAGCTATTTGATGGTGCATACAATGCGGTTGTTATAGAATCAGATCCACCCAAATCAAAGTTAAATGAAGATGCCATAAAAGCTCCTAACGCTACATCGTCTCCGATGTTAAATGGCAGACCACCAATTCTAAAAAAACCTGCTGGATCTGTTGTCCATCCACTGATAATAATACTGATCTGCAATGTTACTGATCTACCAATTTTCGTATACCTACCAGATTGCGTAGTGTAGGTTGCAACACCAGCAGTGCCTGATCCTAGAGCCGTAGGAGTAAACGTCCCTTCTTCATAGTCATCCAGCTTGTTGGCTGAACCTGTGCCGCCTAGGTATGCTCCGCCTGACAGGTAAAGGTCTTTGAAGCGATTACCACTAAGACCAATATCAATAGCGTCGTTATTAGCAGTACCGTCTGCATTTCTGGGTTGAATTGCAGGGCCACTGCTTAGGAAACGTAGACCAGCAGAGCCACTGCCAATAACAATGTCTTGACCAGCAACGCTACCAATACTGCCGACTGTGGTGCCTGACTTTTGAAATACTGCAATATTGCCATCACCAGATAAACGATTAAGCCCCAATGCGTTAAAGTTTGCCGTAGCTTGTATAGTCCCGCTACTTGGAATGGTTACGCCAGCAACAGAAGTAGTATTTGTAGTCCTCCCAACCAGCAAGTTGCTGCTCGCATCAAACCTAGCCATCTCCCCTGCGTTGTTATTGAAGCGCAAGGCACCGCCGTTTGTAGCGTCTCTGTAGTGGATCTTTGCACCACTGTCATCGGCAGTAAAGGAAAGGCGGGTGTTGTTAGTACCGTCAAACTTATAGACACGTAATTGAACGTCTGCGGCAGTGTCAACGATATCGACCTTAACGTCTGGTGATGTTGTTCCTACGCCCAAGGCATTAGTATAAGCCGTGCCTGACAGGTGAAGGTCTTTGAAGCGTGAATCGGACTTGCCTAAGTCGACAATATTGTCTCGTAAAGCACCCGTCCCATTACAAGGTCTAATGTAATTTGAAGGTGATGCTAAATCATCAAAGAAAAGCCCAGTATTTCCAGAAGCAATAAATAATTCACCATCGCCACTTGATGCGTCTGACTGTTTTACGCCAATACTACCGACTGTGGAGCTGTCTTTGCGGAAGGTTGCGATCGCTCCGTCAGAACTTAGGCGGTTTAAAACTAATGGCTCTGAGCTTGTACGTGTAGCGGCTATAAAGCCATTTTGTCCAGCTTGGAAACCTACAGAGGCACTACTTGCAGAAGTCTTACCAACCAGCAAGTTGCCACTAGAGTCGAGGCGCATGGCTTCGCTGTCAGCCATATCAAAAATAGTAGCAGTTTGACTGTTAAGTCTAAGGTTTCCGTTTGAGCCTGTAATATCAGCAGACGCTCCAAATCCTGTATCTGTCAGGGTTATTTTTGGGTCGTTGGATGTGCTTAGATGTAAAACAGATGACGGACTGCTAGTACCTATTCCAACATTACCACTAGAGTCGATACGCATGGCTTCGGAAGACACACCAGCTAGCGTAGTGTGGAACAAAAGGTCGCCCTTTGAGCCTGCACCAGTTCTAAGTCCAGATATTTTTGCTACAGAAGCCGCTTCATCTCCTGACGTTCCAGCAGATGCTTCAAAAATAATAGCTGTAGACTGACCAGAAGCGGCAGAATTGCTGTTTCTAAGAATTAAGGCGTCATACTCTCCTGTGCTACTGCCCTCAATCGACAGGGGTGCGGCTGGACTGCTAGTGCCTATTCCAACATTGCCACTATCATCTATTGTAGCTTTCGTACTACCATCAACTCGGAATTGAATAGAAGAACTAGCAACAGCGGCATCATCATCAACGCTAATTCGTAAAGTAGCACCAGAAGTTTCTACCTTTGAGCTACCTGTTACGTCAGTAAGTAAAACACCTGCTCCTGAGTCAGTAGAGGTAAAACGCGCAACTGTATTAGTAGTGCCTGAATTAACATCTAAAGAAAAACTAGGCGAACTAGTACCAATACCCACGTTGCCGCTTTCCAAAAATGTCATCAATTGCGTTTCAGCACTGCCATCAGTAAAGTTACCTATGTCTAATCTGTCGCTTGCTGGGGTCTTTAGATAGAATAAATTCCGTCCTGCACCTGAGCCTTCAGAGGTATCATAGTGTCTTATTTCTATAGATTTTGGCTGATTTGCTTCACCATCTACATAGACTTTTGTAGCTTCTGCAATTTCTGTATTTATATGAAGCTGACCAAGTGGACTGCTAGTACCAATACCCAAAGACTCCGCAGAGGCATCCCAGAACAACTTCGCAGTCGTACCCGTGTCTTCGTAGAAGCTGATGTCGCCGTTGCTGTTAAAGTTTGCCGCTAATTTATGGGCTGTTGCACCATCAACCCAAATTCTTACGTCATCACCTGCGCGTAAGTCCAGCTTATCACCTGATCCTTCACCAGCAGAAACTAGCATATTTTGACCGTCATCGCCTTGAATGTTTCCATCAAGGTTCAAACCATCGCTGACCACACTACCCGTAACGTCGATGCCTGCGGAGGTTGTGAGAAACTTTTGATTTCCGTTGTGAAATATTTGAACGCCTGCGCCTTCGTTGGCTCGTAAATATTCTGTAGAGCCGTCAGTTTCTCTTAGAATTAAATCATTCCCACCTTGTAAAATAAGGTCGCCAGCACCTGAATCTTGAATAATGCTGTGACTACCATCATGATAAATCTGTAGGTCAGAGCCAGCACCGAAGACGGCCTTGTCGTTGTCACCAAAGTTAATGTCAGCTGTAGTCGTTAGACCTGCTGTAGTAATGACACCGTCAACCTCAAGCTTTGTTGAAGGGTTGCTGACTCCGATACCTACATTACCGTCACTCTTTATTCTAAGTTTTTCATCAGTAGCAGAAAGGCTAAATATAAAATTAGCAGTGCTTCTATGATCTATAAAATCCATTTGTGTTCTCCTGCTATGACCAAGCTACTGTCAGTTTATTGTTCACGCCTTCCATTACGTTAGTAACACTAGAAGCTATTGAAACATGACCAGCACCAGACGTTCCTGCTTTAACAAGGCAGCTATTACCATTAATCACACCGCTAAGAACATTACTAGGAGTAGTAGGATTAACATAAATACAGGGTTCTGCTGCATCTGTTTTAGCCGTGTTACCAATAACTTGAAAGTGCTGTACGTCTTCAATAGTAATAGTTCTTTCAGTGTTGTTATTGCTAATGATTGCGTTGTTAGTACCGTCTACCCTAGTGACGCCTTCAATCAAACCGTTGCCTTGTATCTTCACAGAAGACGGTCCTGTTACATTAGCATTAGCAAAAGCAACTCCCCCACCAATATGTGCGTTGTCACTAACTACAATCTTAGCTGTAGCATCTGCACACGATGAAGTTATGTAGTCTATGTACTTATTGTTAGACACGTTAAAGCTTTCTGTGAGCTTAGTAGTGTTCGTTATGTTTCCACCAATGTATGAGTTAACAATACTAACGTTGTGTGTCTCATCAACAATAAACAGCTGCGCCGTGCCGGTGTTGATGTCTGCCGTTCCTGTACCTGTTCCAACATCGGTGGCAGTAAATACCGTACCTATGTCGTTGTCAGCTGCGCCGATAGTTGTAAAGTCCGTATTAGCACCGCCATCGCCGTCATTCAAAGACACAATACGGTACTGCACTCCGCTTACAAAAGACCCAGCTGACACGTATGAACCGTCTGTGGTTGCTACAAACACCGTGCCAACGCTATTGCTTGCCGCACCAACAGCTGTAAAGTCGCCGTCGCCTGTTGTAAGTATCTTGTAACTGTTACGCGCCTTTACTTGGCCTACGGTCCTGCTTTCACCTGACGCGTTTGCCGCTCTAAACGGAATTACATTACCAGTTAAGTACACATCATCAATTGTTAAGTTATTTGGGTTATCAACCTTAATGCTACCACTAGCTAAATAACCGTGTGATAAACGTACGTCTTGTTGTATCTGAGAACCGGGCAGTAACAAAAAGCTTATTGCATCTGCTGGATTTCTACAGGTGCCTTCTACATGAAAGTTTGTAATTGAACATAGTGTATTGTGTTGACTAGAGCCTCGTATAAGCTTATTTACATAGGCAGTAGAAGCGTCTGTCTTTAAGAACACGTTGTTAAAGAAAGCTTTGTTGCCGTTAATTAAATAAATTTGAAGCAGTGAGTTATCAAGACCTGTTGTGTCAATAGTTGCACGAGCAGTTACATCCACGGTAAGGTTTGTAACGTTTGCTTCTTCACAGCCTTCAATCCAAAACGCACCGGAGGGGTTGTTAGAAAAAGACTGGGTAGAGTCGTTAGTAATTGTAATGTTACTAGCGTTAAACTTTTTGTTACGATCGGCGGTTACGCCGCATGAAGCATAGTTTTTAGACGTAGCATTAACTATATTGTACTCACCGCCAATAGCAAGGAAGTTATATGCTTGATGAGGAGCTACTGTTGTTGATGAAAAGTTTATTGTTGAGGTTGTTCCACTATCAGTTACATCAAATGTATTAGGCAGCAAGCCTACATCTTCTGCGTATACGTTAGAAACAAAAGTGCGGCCTTTGTGTGCAGTAATGTTGTCGTTTTCGTCAAATACAGCTTGATAAACTGCAAAGCTTTGAAACGACAAGTTCTTAAACACGCAGCCCTGAATAACCGTAGTGCCGTACGAGTTTACACGTATACCAGCAATACCGTGATAATTTTCTAGTCTACAATTAGTAACGTGTACTGTTGTATCTTCGTTTAAACTTTCTACTCTAAAAAACGCGCTGATTGTAGGTTCTATATTATCGTACGACGGAGAAGAACCAAAAGAACTTCCTGTAGTTTTCCAAGTTTCGTTACCTGTTTTATAACTATCACGACCACCATCAAGAACAACATTGTCTAAAGCAATTGTCATTTTGTGAGTATTGTCTGTCCTCTGGCAATTGATGCGTCCGTGAGCTGTTCCAGTGTATCCAGTATTTATTTTAAATTTAAAGTTTCGAAGACGGCAAAACTCTCCCACATCTACTTCAATTTCGTCAGTAATTAGGTAAGTTTTATTACCACCGTCTAGCCAAACACCTGATACAGCTACTGAGTCCATTGCTGCTTGTAAGGCTGCTGTATCATCATTGCTTCCGTCACCTACTGCACCAAAAGCGGCAGCAGAAGTAGCTAGATGTGCTTCGCCAGAAGTTACAATAAAGTCTGCTGGGTCAAAGGAAGCTACACCTTTGTTAGTGGTTGATGCATCTTCACCAGCAATTGTTACAGTATTGCCAGTAGCAGAAGTGTCAATGCCTTCACCACCAACAATGCTTAATACTTCTGAGTCAAGATCAATGGCAATAGTGCCACCGTCAGTTGTAACGTCTAAATCTTGAGCAGTAACTTGGCTGTCTACGTATGACTTAATAGATTGCTGAGTAGCCAATGCAGTCGCACTGTTGCTAGACATGTTGTCTTGGTCAAGAATATCTGTGACGGTGACTGAGCCTGTGCCAGACAAACCATTAAATTCTACAGTTCCTGCAACGTCAAGGCTTGTAGCATTTACGGAAGTAAACGAACCAGCTGCAGTAGAAGAGCCGCCAATGACAGTACCGTCAATAGTACCACCGTCGATGTCTGGGGTGTTTACGTCAGGAGACGTGAGGGTTTTGTTAGTTAGTGTCTGTGAACCAGTAAGGGTCGCAACAGTAGAATCAATGTTAAAAGTTACTTCATTGCCTGAACCAGCAGTATCAATACCAGTTCCACCTGTAAGCAATAAAGTTTCTGAGTCTAGGTCAATGCTTAACGCACCACCTGAGTCAGCTTGGAAGTCTAGGTCTTGTGCAGTTACTTGTGAGTCAACGTAAGCTTTTACGGACTGCTGTGTAGGAACCAGAGTTGCACTGTCGGACGACATATCGTCTTCGTCAACGAATGCAGTGATATCAATAGTTCCATCGGAAATAGTTTCAAAGGTCAACGTACCTGTAAAGGTCGGACCTGCTAAATCAGACTTACTTGCAATAGCTACTGCTATATTATCAAACTCAACTTCAAACTCAGATCCACGTATGATTTTATCGGGATCGCCTGTGTTTAAAGTATCCTTTACTGCAAAGTCTGTAGTCTTAGTATAGTTCGACATCTGTAAGTCCTGTTGCAGAGAAAAAGAAAGGGAAAGAAAAGGGGCCATTGCTGACCCCTATTGGACTTATGCGTCGTATACAGCCAGTACCAAACCAGCTTCAGGACGGTATACCTGAACGCCGTAGAGAGTGTCAGCAGTGTACAGCGTTGAGAGGTACTCCTGCTTGTACTGAGTCTGTGAACGTACAGTCATCTGCTCTGCGTGAACAAGAGCGTCCTTCTGCATAAGGATACAACCACGTACATTGGACTCAAGTGTTGGGCAGTTGGATGAAACGTAAACGTCTACGCCATACAAGTTACCAATGAGACCAGTGTTAACAGTCTGTCCTGATACGAAGTCAGAAGACGAGAATCGCTCAGTACCCATGATGGTGTTACGTACTACTGGAGGAACAACAATGCAACGTCCGTCCATTGGTACGTCAGCGTCATCGAGAAGCTGAATAGCTTGACGGAAACCAGCGTCAGTAAATACATCACCAGCAGCAACAGTTGAAGCAGCAAAAGCAGTTAGTGGAGTACCACCAGCGGAAGCAGCATCAAAGTAATAGCTGTTGCTATTAACCCAGTCAGCACCAGAAGGAGCAGCAAGGTCAAGAGTACCATCACCAAAACCAGTAGCAGCATTCATAAGGTCAGTGTCAACCTTAAGAGCCAACTGATAACCAGCGTCTTCAGTATAGAACTGACGGAGGCTGTTAAGTGCTTGTACTTCTACGATGTCTTCGATGAAACGTGAGTATTCAAAGTGACGATCAACAGAAATCTGCAATTCACCTTCTACGTTTGCTTGGATGTTGACAGCAGTGTCAGCAACCTTAGCAGAAGCAGCGCCACGGATAGGCTTAGGAATGTGAATTACATCGCCTTTCTTACCTGTCATTGGCAGCTTCTTAACAAGCGGAGCCATCTTCAGGTTCTTTTGATATGCAGCAATTACTTCGTCACTCCAGATTTCTGGAATAAAAGTAGCAGCAGCAGTTTTGTTGACGATACTTCCGCCGCCAACCGTACCGGGATAAGTTTGAGTAGCCATGATAATCTCCTAGATTATTTTACGCGACCCTCCGCATACGCTGCCATGATCTCATCGGCTAATGCTGTATAACGGTCAGGGTCTGTTCTCATAAGTTTAATAATATCGGCCCTTCGATATACTTTCTTCCTAGTCCCTTCGCTACTGCCTCGTGCATTACCTGTATTAGCTGCTTTTAGTTGTTGCTTACGTGCCTGTTTTTCAACATCGGCAGTTTGTTGAGTTACTGCTTTACGTTCTTTCCAGAGTGTAAACAGTTCATCAGCAGAGTCAGCATCATACTGCTGGTCAGCGGCTACAAATAATTGAGTCCTAATCTTTGAAGCTTTAATCCACTCAGCAAACTTGGGATCACCAAGGATCTCTTGCATGTCTGGGTGTTTAGTATTAAGAGTAGCCAATGCAGCTTGTTGCTTATACTGCGATGAATACTGCTCTGCCTCTCGAATCTTAGGATGGTTCTCAATTGCACGATTAACAGCACCTTGTGGATCAGTGAAGTAATCTATATCTTCTTCAGGCTCAACGTTTTGTTGAGGTGCTTGAGTTGATGTTTGACTAGCAATGTAATCATCCACCACTTTACGAAGTTCTCCTACTTCACCTGACTGACGACCTAAAAGCTTTTCAGCCTCTTGGTGCATCTGTACAACTTCTTCCAAAGACTTACCTTGATACTTCTCTGGAATAGTAGGTTGCTCTTGAGGTTGTTCAACTTGTTCTTCTTCTACAAACTGAGTCTCAACTGCTTCTTCGTTTATATCGTCCACGTTATCCATTTCTGGTTGTGGGTCAACTAATGTTGCTCTTGACATTATTAAGCTCCGTGATTATAATCATTATGGAGTTATTGTTTACTACCTGCTTTTTCGTGTTCCCTAACCCACTTCATGTGCTGACCGGGGAAGTCCCCAGAAGCACCGTCAAGGTGGAAAGACGGGGCAGATACCATTTTTGTAGCGTTGGCACCGCAACCGCACCTACTGGTTGTAGTACCACTCTTTACAAATTCTTCAAAGACATGTCCGTTAGTACAACGGAAGTCATATACTTTATACATCTAAAGGTTCTTCATCCTCTGCTTCTGCTTGATCACGAGCAGCTTCGATAGTACCTTGTAGATTAATAACAGTTGCAAAAGCAGCTACTTGACCTTTACGAAAGTACAAATCTTCCTGATCTTTTACTGTTTGAATGTCTGCTAACTGCGTTGCGTTGTTGGAAAGTTCGCTAACGAGTTGTTTGAAACCTTCATGATTAAACAATTCATTGTAATTGTTAAAGTATGTTTCAAGCTCGGGTGTCATAGTTTCCTCTAAAGTTTACTGTATAGTTATATTATACCATACATTTTGTTGAATGTCAAGACTTTTTAGAAGTTTTTCTTCTACGGCCTGACGCTGTTACTGCATGTTTAATTTTAGCCGGTCCTGTTTTACGTTTAGCAGATGACTTCTTTTCTGCTGCGGTCATCTTAGATGCAACCGCCTTAGGTCTACAAGAAGGGTAAGGACGTTTACTCTTGGTAGCTGACTTTCGTCCACAAGGCTTACCCGTTTTAACGTCCACCCAATCCTCTTTAAACCATTTAGTAAGACCGCCTTTGGTTTTACTCATAGGTTCCACCACGCTTTTTATACTCTTTAGTCAACCAACCTGAAGCATAAGCACTAGGCCAAACCTTGTATTTCTTTTTAGCTTCTGCCTTGACTCGTGAGTAAAGAGCTTTGTTTTTAGGTTTAGGACTACTTTTTGCGCGAGCCATAACTAACCTTCTTACCTGTTTTCTTGGCAGCTGCTTTAGCTTTCTTTTTACCTGCTGCTGTGTATGCGTACTTCTTACCGTTTACCATTGGCATAGTAATCTCCTACTTTTTCTTTTTTGCGGTGTACTTAGACATAACATTATTTTTTCTTTTTGTATCCATTTTTTTGTTATCTCGTCCATAACCTACTTTTGTTTTTCTTACTTCTTTATTAGTTAAAGGAGACAGGCGAAGTTCTGCTGCTCTTTCTTTATCCGCTTCTTTGTTTCTTAAATACCTTTTAATAGCTGGAACAGAGTATTCGTCTAAAACAGTAGAAAGTGTTGGTTTTCTTTTAGTGTTTTGTTTTGATTTTAAAGGCATAGTTAGCTCCTACCATTTTGATTTGTTTGCCCAAAAAGCCGCAGACATTTTGCCTTTAGCTATGTTCTTTGCATGACGTGCCTTAAAAGATTTACGTCTTGCTTTTTCTTTAGCAGTAGTAGGGTTTTTACCTGCACCACTAACGCCTTGTTGTCCATACCGAATAGTCTTTACTTTGTCGCCTTCTTTAGCAACAACTACATGAGACTTGGTTGGATGATTAGGCGTCCTCTTTGGCTTGTTGAACCCGCTTACTCCTGCTCGTGCTAGTCTTGGATCTTTCTTTGCTGGCATTAGATAGTTCCTCCACCTTGCGTTCCAGTTCCTCTAGTCGTTGGAATGTTCCTTTGAAGTGGTTGTTCACTTGGTCCAGCAGGGACTGCATTTCTTTCTGCGTTATTAACATTAGTTTTACCTTCTATTTGCTTCTCTTTAAGGAGAGTATCAGCAACACGCATACGTCGCTCAAACTCTTTGTCTTCTTGATCACCTTCACGAAGGTTTCGGGTGATAGCGTTGATCTTATCAATTTCTAATTCTTGCGGTACAGCCATCGCTTCAGCAGCTAGCTTAGTAGCTCGTGCGTTAGACTCTTGAGCCTGAGCAGACAACGCTGCTGTTTGTGACTGCTGGAACTGAAGTTGTGCTTGTTGCGCTGCCTGAGCCATTTGCTGTGCTTGCGGATTAGGCTGCATTGCTTGAGCCATAGCCGTAAGAAGTTCTTCACGGTTAGACAGGTTCATGTTGTCAATAACAGATTGAATTAACGTGTTGTACAATGGAGAGTCCTTGCCCATTGTCTGTAGCAATTGAACTAATTGAGTAACTTCGTACTCACGAGCAATAATACCCAAAGTACTGCTAGCGTTAAACTTGTAATCTGCAACGGGGTAAGATTCGGGATCAAACTGCATATACCTATAAGCTGCTTTTTTAACAAACGGAATCAAAAAAGATTGTTGGAAGTTAATCAGTGTACGTTTATGGCGTTTAATAATAGCGCCAAGAGACATACTAATGCCAGCGGCAGTACTCTCGCCATTAACTTGACCTGCAATTCCTGCTGAGTCCACTGCTCCTGTTGCTTGCTGTACCATCTGCTGCAATGCTCCGGCCTGAGCAAAAGTGATTTGACTAACTTGACCAAAGTTGAAAGGTTGAAGGACTTCACGAGGATCTCCACTAGTTAGTATCATCTTTCCGGGACGTACTTCTGGCTTTGAACCACGAGGTAGTCTAGTTGCGTCAATAGCCATCATAGGATGGATCGTAAGACTTAATGCATCAATTCTTGCACGTAGCTCTGTGTCAAGTGCTTTTTGACTGTTATAACCTTTTTCACATACACCACGACCCCAGAAACGTCCGGGTACTACGTCCCAAGGAAACGCAACAACAGGACGATCCTGCATCATATAAGGGTTAGCTTCTGCTTTAAGAAGGATACCGCCATTAGCAATCACTACAACGGCTTCTACGTAACGTGATTCAAATCCTTGCTCACCTACCTCTTCTTCGTTATCGTCGCTTGTAGCGTCTTCTAGAAGCTCTCGTGGCACTAAACCGTAGTACTTAGTCAAACGAACTTTGTCGTCACTGTAAACAGTTAAGTCTTGATCAGGTTCCAAGTCAGTATCAGGAGCGGCAGAACCAACATATACGTCACGGTACACTCCTTGTTCTTGTAGAAGTTCTACTTGGTGTCGGCTTACAAACTCATCAATAGCTACACCCATAGCATCTTCTACAGACGTAGCTACAGGATCAATTAAAAAGTTCTGAGGTAGTACAGGCTTAAGTTTTACTTTAACACGATCAGTAATGTTTACTCCTACTGCTTGTAAGTCTCCACCCATAACAGGTTGAGTAGCAGGAGCCATCTCTTTCATTTCTTCAATAACAATTTCACCAATGCCTGTACCAAATACAGCAGCATTGATAAGGCATTCAGCAACGGCCTTACGTACCATACACTCTTCAAAGTCTTCCGTTAATTTATTACGAAGGAACTGTACGTCTTGCTTGTTAGTGTCGCCCATGTTATCACTAACATCAAACCACTTACCACGACCAAACGTAGCCTCTTCTAGTTCCGCTACATTAGACTCAACTGCTTGTTGAAGTGCAGGAGAAATAATACGGGAACGCTCAGACCCACGCTGGCTGTCAGCAGGATCCCATTGACCACGCCACAATCTATAATATTCTTCAAATCTTTGCTCATAATTGCTTTCGTAGTTATCCCTCCAATCTTCACACTTAGTTATAACCCAATCTTCTAGAGACTCTTGGATCATCAATGGATCTTGTTCATATAGTTCAGTCATATTTCTGCATCTCCTGCGGAGGCTAGTATCCTGCTACAATATCTAAAATTTCAGGCTCGTCAAAATCTAAATCATCAATGCCATAAGGCACATTAGCTAACTGGTCAATGTACGCTAAAGCATCTACTAAATCGTCATGGGTTAATGGATCAGGGAACTGAAACAGTTGGTCAAGAAATCTACTGTTCCATTCTCCTTTGTTTAATTCTATAATTCCGTTTTCAAAGCGTCCCTGCAATGCCCACATAATTCTATCTGTTTTCTTTTTGTTTCCGTGAGAAAGCTCTTCTACTCTAAAGAACATGCCGTAGCGCTTTTGCATGTCCATCAAAGGAGACATTACAGCTTGTTTAGCAATACCTCTTTCAATACCAACTGATATGGGACGGTAATCTCTAACGGCCTGAAATATCTTAAGTGCCGTTTCGTCAAGACTCCATCGTCCATAAATAATATTGTCAACATACCAACCATGCTCACTGACCTTAACCACGGCGATAGCTGTGTCGTCAAGTTTACTGCTTTTAGTTTTCTTTTTGTTGACTTCTTCAAAGCCTGCCAAGTCAACGGCAATGTAATAATCTCCTACTTCAGGTTCTTCGTCGCTAAAAGAAACCCAGTCCTCTTTAAACATTTCTGACCCACGAGCTTCAAACGACGCCATAAATTCTTGACGGAACGCATAGCTCGACATGCTTCGTTTAGCAATATCAATTTCCGACGGGTCCAATAAAGGATTATCGTAAGATGTAAAATGCCAAGCTTTGTACGTAGGGTCATCATCTAATTCTGCATACTTATAAAGTTCGTAAAAGTGGTTCCTTCCCATTGGCGTCCCAATGAACATTGCACATCCTTTTTGATCCGCCAAGGCAGGTCTTAAGATCTGCTCGAATACCTCTGGTTTCATGTCAGCGTATTCGTCCATGACTAGAAACTTAAGGCTGACACCTCGCATTGTTTCTGGTCTATCTGCACCTTTGAGGCTGATGGTAGCACCGTTGACAAGCTTAATTTGCAGATTATTAATATGGCTACCAGAGATAACAGGATTTCCCAGTTCAAGTAAGGTTTGCCACATAATGTCTCTGGCTTGTCCCTGAGTAGGTGCGACGTAAAATACATGGCCTCTATCCGCCTGTAGTGCGTTAACAATTAACATCCAAGCTGCTAACCTAGACTTACCTGTACGTCGCCCAGCAGCTACTATTTTAAATCTTGTATCGTCTGCCCAGACATCTTGTTGCCAAGGCAGTAGTTCTATATTAAGATCCATTAAAGTTACTAAACGCTGCTGATCTTTCTAAAAGCTCAAAAGTAACCGCTACTTCCATCTGTCCTGATCCTGAAGATGCTTGAGTTTTTACAGTATCTCCATTGTGCAAAACAAAGATGCCTTTGTCGTTTTGACCACCTAACACTTCCTTATTTCCTGCACCGATAGTAGTGCCATCAAAGAAGTACATTTGGTCTACACCGCCTGTCTCCCACCAAAGGCTTACTTGGTTTGTACTGCCACCGTGGTTAGCAACAAAGATATACACAATATGTATCGTGTACCCCGCTGGTATAGTGAACAGTGTTTGCTCAGTAGCGTCTGATAACGTAATGTGTTTTGTATGAAGCATCAGTATGTCCACATAACAGGCGTTGTACCACGCGTATCAACGTGTACAAAGTCAGAAGCAATACCTATTCCAGTAAATCCTAAACGAATAGCCTCCGTTACAATCTTAAGGCGAAACACGGCGTTTGTTATTTTTATATCCGCCGCGATTCCCTGAGCATGGGTGCCGGGTACGTCTTTCTTAGCCTCAATCGGATGCTCAGTCGGGTGTCGATACCCGCTAGTGATCGTAAAAGGAAACCCACACGCTGCTCTTAACTCGTCCATCTTCTCTAAAAAGTCTCGCTCCATGTTATTGGTGCCAGTGACTTGACAGTTAAACTCTGAAGGATCAAAATGCTTAAGATTCATCAACTACTTCACCCTCTATAATGTCGCTAGACGTAGCAACTGTTGTAGGTTGTTCAACATCTACTGTACCAACACCACTAATGTTAATCTGAATGGCGTTACGGCCACCATCCTTAACAATATCCTTCTCAAACGCTGCAACAGGCAGTATTCTGTCCATAACAAGCTTCCACGCCGCTGCTTGATTCTTATGATCATGGTCAAGAGCTGCGTCAAAGATAGTGTCTAACACCTTTCGGGACTTTGGAGACGCTAACATCCTTGCTTTGTATTCGTTAATGACAGCAGCGTCACCCTTCGGGCGACCAACAGCGTTGCGATTACCTTTTTTTACTGTTGTAACATCACTTTTACGTGGTCTTCCACGTTTTCGTTTAGGAGTAACAGCATTATCAGTCATACAAACCCTCTTATAAGACTCTTATAAGATTCTTGTATGCCTTATAAGTTATACATTTAATAATTATCTTATAATAATTTATCTTACTCAGCGCGGTAAAGAATCTTTAAAGACATAATATACTATTTATTGTACCATACTTTTAGGGATTTGTCAAGCATTATTTTTAACAAGACTGTATTGTCCTTTAAACTGTACCAGCACGGTCCAGATTCTGAACTGCATAAACCCCTGATTTATATATTGTTTCTTGTTAGACAACTAGGGGTTATTTTAGGGTCTAATTTGACTCTTTTTTGTATCTAGGAAGGAACACACGCACACGCCGCAGTCACAACCCCTCCCCCGCCCCAGATCTTTGCAGACATTTGCAAAATGCAACTCAGAATGCAACGCAGATTGCAATGTAGATCTGAAGAGGTGAGGTGTGAGAGTCTAGGTGGGTCCTCATAGCTACTACCTAGACCTAACTGTACTTATGCATAACACACCTCTATTCATATCGTGAATGGTTTCCTGTTTCAGTATTTCCAAAAAGGTATTGTGTTTGTAAATGTCAAGGCTCAGTATAGACACATCAACAAACACAACGGAGAAACATCACATGATAGAAATATACGAAAACAAAAGAGAGACGATAACAATCACTCTAGACGATGGCGGATTGTTAAAGGCTCACGTTACGGACGTAAAAGGTAACACTGTAAAGCGAATTAAAGGCGAGCAAAATCAGGAGCTGTTACAACGTGTTCGAGATACTTGCGAGCTAGTAGGACAATTTAAATTTGCTAACGGGGCCGCGTAAGCGGCTCCACAAACAACGGAGAAACAAGGCAATGAAAGCAATCGTAGTGACAAAGAAGAACGTTTACGGACAAGACAAGATCTATCCAGTATGCGAACACGCAAAGCTATTAGCAGAACTTGCAGGAACAAAGACTCTTAGCGAGTACTCAATAAAGCTAATAAAGAAGATGGGCGTTCAGATAGCCTTAGAAGAACTTCAACCGACACACCGTTACATTTAAGGGGACATTCAAAATGTTAAAACTTTCTAAAGCTTCAAAGATGCCTTGTCGGTCATGGTCGCTTCAAGCGTTAGACACTTGTCCGGCATCGAAGAAACGCGACGGCTCGCTTGTTGATGCTTGTAAAGGATGTTATGCGGTAGGCGGTAACTATCGCTTCCCAAACGTTAAAGCGCCACGCGAACATAACAGAGAGGACTGGAAGCGTTCGGACTGGGTCGCTGACATGGTGGCGGAGTTAGATAACGACCGATATTTCAGATGGTTTGACAGCGGTGACGTTTACGACTTGCGATTGGCTAACAAGATCTTGGAAGTAATGACCGCGACACCATGGGTTAAGCATTGGTTACCTACACGCATGCATAAGTTTGCAAAGTTTCGCGACGTGTTAGCACAGATGGAAGCATTGCCAAACGTAGTGATTCGCCGATCATCTGACAGCATCACCGGCGAGACTATCCAAGGCTCGACAACGTCCACGATCGCAACGCTTGACAGCGTACCAGTAGGCGCGGCAGTCTGTGAAGCATACACGCGAGCGGGCAAGTGTGGGACGTGTAGAGCGTGTTGGGACAAGGATGTTGCAGTTGTATGTTACATCGGACACGGTAAGACAATGGAAAAGAATCAACGAAACATCATAGCGAGGGCGGCATAATGACAAAGGAATACCATTCAGCCTTAACACGCATCAACAAAGCCAACAGCGTTAAAGAGTTGGAGAGATTGGAGCGAGTCTTTACAGACATATACGACAGAGGGTTTTTCACTGTTAGCGAGTTTGGACGGCTATGCGTGAAGATACTGGACAAGATTGTAGACATTGAACTAGCGGAGGAAACAGTAGCATGAACCCAACACTACTTGATATTGCAATTTTGTTTAGCTTCGTGCCGGTATGGGCTGGCCTTTGCTGGGCTTACGAGAGCTGGACAGACCCACGCAACCGACGACGACGCAAGCGCAACGCACGACGTAAAGCACTGAGACGGGATCTAGAACGACAAGGGAGGTTGATGCGATGAAGATCACAACGGCTAAACGGTACTACAAATACGTGACAGACTTTGGCAACAACGGACTCGTTATTGAGACGCGGAACCACTTGATCGACCTGTACTTCACTGGTAACTTTAGGTTATCCACGGCATACGTACCAGCAGACGAGTACAGCGGGTATTCATACATTG
>WLWG01001707.1_pt1 | contig 18879 bp, 16 predicted proteins | sample 6712871 | NCBI WGS metagenome assembly WLWG01 (sample SAMN12718693, study PRJNA515312) | sponge metagenome | isolation source: marine sponge | host: Mycale hentscheli | place: New Zealand: South Island, Marlborough, Capsize Point | collected 2003-05-01
CTTGCTTATACCATACGCGTAGACTGTCTGCAGAACAGCCCAGCTTCGAGGCTATAGCATTGAAAACAGCTTGATTGCTCTGATAATCAGGGCGTTGTTCTTTAGCCAAACGGACCGCGCGATCACGGAATTCAGCTGTGTATGTCGGTAGTTGCTTTTTCGTTTCCATAAGGGTAATTCTCCTAGAGTTTTACCCTCCGACAAACAAGCGGCGGTTCAACCCGCGGATGAGAGCATGATAACACTCGGTTCGGCCAGTCATCTCCAGTGTCTTGCACAGGCTACATACTTTGACCATCCAGCGCCGGTCGTCTTGTCGTGTCGAGAAGACATAAAACGCTCATGAGAGCGTACGATTGTGCCCTCGGTTGGCTTTTTCTTTTGTTTTGGCTCGTATAACGTGCGATTTTGCGTGCACGGGCTTTAGTGGAGACAAACTGGATGGACTTTCTAAAACAATTTGACAGCAGGACTCTGGAAAAGGCGTATGACTATGTGAATAAGAGCTATGTCGGCGAGTTGATTGGTGCTCCTCAAAACGGTCTTTTTTCCGAGGTGCGAAATGGGTTCGGAGTTACTTATCACCAACGCATAAAAATAGCACCAGGAGGCGTGATAGACGGGGACTGTTCATGTCCTGTGGGACATAATTGCAAGCATGTGGCTGCAGCGCTGATCGCCTGGGCAGGGCGTGGGAAGGGTGTATTGCCCAGCACACCTCAAGCCTCTCATCGGGTGCAAACGTGGATTGCGCGTACCAATGACTTGACTTTGAGTGGGGATCACGAGAATTCGGGTGCAGATGAGGAGCGTCCGGAAGATTATCCGCAGAAAGTCAAAGGCAGGCTGTTTTATGTTTTGGAGCGCAATAATGGTGCACTTTCCGTGTCGACGTGGAAAGGGCGGATAAAGGCGCAAGGAACGAAGCTGAACGTTTCAATGCAGCGCTACAATATCCTGCAAAACTTACGCTCGTCCATTCCCAAATTTATCCGACCAATTGACCTCATCCTTGTTTCAGAGCTGGCCCAGGCCAAACTGATTGTTGGTCAATACCGTTATGGGGGCTATACGGATATCCCCGAAGTGTTGCGCCGGCCACCCTCTGCCGGAGCGGATATGATTGCTCGGATATGCAAAACGGAACGCTGTTTTGCGAGCAACGACACAAGATGCAAACTAATTTGGTCCGAGGAAAGCCGACGTGCAGATTTAACGTGGACCGTTCAGCCATCGGGGACACAGCGATTAGGGTTTTCTGCGGGCGAAGTCCTATGGGTCGGGTCAGACCCGATCTGGATGGATGTCGATGCAGGTACAATAGGGTGCTTTGCGGAAAAAATATCGCAGGAAATCGTCCGACTGGTTGAGCAAAGCCCTGACTTCGATCCGGATGATCTGCCGATGATTGCCAAAACTCTGCCCGAGCACCTTGGATCATTGCCGCTACCAAAACCAGTTCCTATTAAACAGGTCATGCGGGCGCCTGAAAATCGGGTTGTAAAACTGAAACTCGATATGGCCAAGACCCGATTGCAAAGATGGTATCGCAAGCCTGCCTTAAGTTTACCAACGCTGACTTTGCGGTTCGATTATGATGGGGTTGACGTTGCCTTTGAGGATTTCACCTCCCCCAAATTAGTCAACGGCGCTGAGGTGATCACATTAGAACGCGACAGCGCATGGGAGGAGCGTTGTTATCAGCGTCTGGCAGATGCAGGAGCCATCCCGCCTTTTGAAGGAGATTTCACGCCAGGTGACAAGATGCAGGATGCTAATCTGGTCTTTCCCGAGGCCCCTTCACACGATGCGATGCGCTTTACCTTTGATATCTTGCCACAGCTGCGTTCCGAGGGTTGGCAGATTAAAGAAAATCCCAAATGGCCATACCGATTATCTGCCGCTGAGGTGCAGTTGTCTGTATCGACCCAAGCCGAGGCCGGCGAGGGTTTTCAGGGGCATGATTGGTTTTCCTTTGGTTTTCAGGCCAGGATTGGTTCCAAAGACCTCGACATCGCGCCCATTATAGCCGCTTTTCTGGAGCAAGTAGCAGATAATTACGACCCGGAAGCGCTGCCGGATCTGGCCACTTTAACGCAGGATCTGGTGCCTCGCCAGATCTATATCGAGTCGGAAAAAGAAGTTTATTCGGAACTGTCCCTCGCCCCGATCGCCCCTCTTTTACATCTGTTTTTGCGCCAGGAGGCTGAAAGGGGGCGCCTGCATCCGGTCGATGCCCCTCTGGCCACCGCCGTGCAAGAGGCCCTTACCGGCAGTGATGTGCGCTTTGCTGATAATGCAGGGATTTTACCGCTTGCTAAAGCCTTTCAGGCCCTCGCCGCTCAGGACACCTATACACCTCCTGAAGGTCTCAAGGCCGAACTCAGACCCTATCAGGCCTTTGGTGCTGATTGGATGGGGCGGCTCACCGAGACCGGATTTGGCGGCGTGCTCGCCGATGATATGGGCCTGGGCAAAACACTGCAAACCCTGGCCACTTTGCAAGCGCGTCGAGGCCGTGGACCGTCACTCTTGGTGGTGCCAACAAGTCTGCTACATAACTGGCGAAGCCAGGCAGCACAATTCACCCCAGAGCTGCGCCTGCTGACATTGCACGGACTGAAACGACGGGAATTGACCGGACAAATCCCCGATGCAGATATTGTGCTGACCACCTATCCGCTGTTGTCGCGCGATCAGGATATCCTGTCTGCGCAAGAATGGGATCTGATTATTGTGGACGAGGCACAAACGCTCAAGAACCCCTCATCGCAAATGGCCAAAGCCCTGCGTCTGCTCTCCTGCTCTGGCCGATTGGCGCTGACCGGCACACCGGTCGAGAACTCTTTGCAAGATATCTGGACGCTCTTTGACTGGGTGGTGCCGGGGCTGTTGGGCAATCGCAAAACCTTTACGTCTCTGTTTCGCACACCGATCGAAAAGCACGCAGATAGCCAGGCACAGAAACGTCTGAACAGACGGGTCCGGCCCTTTTTACTGCGCCGAACCAAAGAGGAGGTCGCCGCCGAATTGCCACCCCGCACCGAAATCACGCATTACATCGAGTTGCCCAAACCCCAGCAGGCGCTTTATGAGACCGTGCGCGCCTCAATGGATGCGCGGGTTCGCGAAGCGGTTCATGCCCGCGGACTGAACGGGGCCCAGATCACCATTCTTGATGCACTTTTGAAACTGCGGCAGGTCTGCTGCGACCCCGCCCTGGTCAAGTCCGAGGCGGCGCGCTCGGTCACTGACAGCGCCAAGCGCACCCGACTGCTGGAGTTGCTGACCGAGTTTACGGCGGAACATCGCCGCATCCTGGTTTTCTCGCAGTTCACGACCATGCTGGATCTGATCGCGACAGATCTAGACAAATTGAGCATCCCCTATGTTATGCTGACAGGTCAAACCAAAGACCGAGCGACAGTGCTGGAGGCATTTCAGGCCGGGGAAGCACCTATCTTTCTGCTGAGCCTCAAAGCGGGCGGTGTCGGTCTGACGCTGACCAAGGCGGATACAGTGCTTCTCTACGACCCTTGGTGGAACCCGGCTGTCGAGCGCCAGGCCATGGATCGCGCACATCGTATCGGCCAGGACAAACCGGTTTTCGTGCACCGACTGGTGGTCAAAGGAACCGTCGAAGAAAAAATCATGGCACTTCAGGCCAAAAAACAAGCTCTCGCCGATGCATTGCTATCCAATCCCGAAACAACCACAAATGGCTTGTTTGATGAGCAAACCCTGCAGGATCTCTTCGCACCGCTTACATAAAAAACACCGCGCTAGCCATCAAAAAACGTAACTAAAGCAATTATCAAAAATAACTGAATCGGTTTGTCCATTCGCCGACCGTATGGCTGCGGTAAAACCGATCGGCACAACAACGACCAAGGCAGTTCTTTAGATCGAATGCGCCGTCGACGAGCGGACTTATCATAAAGGCTCAAGGTCTCTAAAACTGTAATGGCGTACTTAACATTACCGGTGATGAGTTCCATCCTGCCCTCTACCGGAATCTACCCCCTTTACGCCAAAGCATGCCAGTTGGTTGAACATGGCGGAAATCGAGATTGGCGTGTTGAGCCGACAATGCTTGAAACGGGACATGGCGAGGCTTGAGGAGATGACAAGACATGTCAACATCTGGCAACAACAGCGCAATGAACTCAATGCGAAAATCAACTGGAGGTTCACCAGAAAAGATGCTGCAAGAAAGTTTAAACTTGATTCTGTAATTCAGTGATTTGTAGCACTAGTGCGTGAATAATCGCTCATCCTACCAGATAGGTGTTTCCAGTCCGGTCTTGATCGAGTTGAAATCGTCGTGCTGCGTGTTTAACACAATGTTGTTTTCCATGCGCGCAACCCATGACGGCACGATCAATATTGCGGAACGTCTTTTGAAAAACCAGCTGCGCCCAAACTTTCGGGCAGTTTTGCCATCCGGTGCAGACCAGCCATCGATAAGGTCATCATTGGTACGTGAAGGTGCACGACTTTAAGGACAAGAGCCTGGGCAAGGTGACTTATTTAGCCTTCGACAACTTGGCAATACCCTCAAGAGTGAAGCGTGCATCAGCCATCGAGATGAATCCACGATGCTTGTTGTCTGGATCGCCTGGAGGTTCAAACCCGAAGTCGGCATAAAATGCCCATCTTTTATCAAACGCATCGTCTTCCAAAACATCCAATACAATTGCGGCTGCACCCATCTGCTCGGAGATGCTTACGCAACGCCTCATAGCATCAATGACTAAGGCGTTGCCCAAACCTTTCCCCTGCATATATTTTCGCACTGCCACTGCTCGGATGTAAATGACGGGTACATCGGGAACTCTGGCACGCTGCCATTTGGCAAGACCAAATTCAGACCGAACAGCCATTGCGCCTAGCGTATAAAATCCGAGTACAGCCGGATCGTCACCAGCAGTTGCAATCCATGCCGTCACCATTCCAGTTTTGATCTGGTCTGTAAGGGATGATTTAAGAAAATTATCAATTGGCTCAAAACCGCAATTGAACTTGCTGCGATCATGAGCTGATTTGTCAAATGGCTTAAGTGTCAGATTGGCCGCTGGTGCCGTTGCATCAGCTGGCATCCTTCAGAAAGTCTTTCGCTGCCTCTGCGGCTTTCTGCAAGCCAGGCACGACCTTGCCCGAAGCTTCAACTGCGCCCTTAAACGCATCAAATGCTTCAACAGGCAAAACCGATAATGAAACGCGTTGTTCAATTTCCTGAACACGCAGAAGTGCTGCCTGACGAATAAAGTCAGCTTCTTGTAGGCCGGTTGCGGCAGCCGCCGCCTTAATACGCTCTTCATCTAGGGACGTCGGGCTGAGTGGAACGGTGAGGTATCATAAGGCGCGATTTTTCTTTTCAGAAGTCCCATTCGGAAGTAGGATTTCGGAGCGGTCTTAGCCCTCCCGGAGCGACGCTTTCTGGCAGGGTAATATCATACCGCCCGAGGAAGTTGATATGCCGCCACAGAATGGGAGACAGCCGCGCTACATCTGCGGGGTCGATGGATTGGCCATCGGCGCGCAGTTTTTCGATTGCGGCTTGCATGTAGACGGCATTCCAGTGAGTGACGGCGTTCAGCGCGAGCCCCAATGCTCCAAGCTGTTCTTCCTGACCCTGTCGCAATGCGTTGCGCACCTCTCCACGGTCGCCGTGATAGATTTTGCGCGCGAGCTTGTGGCGGAACTCTTGACGGTTCAATTGAACGAGAATGCGGCGTCGGAAATCAGCATCGTCGATATAGTTCAAGATGTGCAGGGTTTTGATCAGGCGACCGAGATGCATGAGCGCCTTGGCAAGCGTTGTTGGACGATCCCGCACTTGGAGAATGCGCATAACGCCTTGTGCCTGCAGATGCCCGAGTTTCAGGGACCCTGTGAGGCGGATCAAATCTTCCCAATGATCGATGATCAACTTGATGTTGATCGACCCTTCCGCGATTGCCCCGAGGGGGCCATAGTTGGCGGTTTTATTGACCCGCCAGAGGCGGGCGCCGCCAATGTCGGCCAAACGGGGACAAAACTGATATCCCAAAAGCCAGAACAGACCAAAGATCGTATCGGAGTAAGCCCCGCTGTCCGTCATGATCTGAGAAGGGTCGAGCTCCGTTTGTTGTTCGAGCAGTACGGCCAGAATTGCCAGGCTATCACGCAAGGTACCGGGTACGACCATAGCACCGAGCCCCGAATACTGGTCGGAAAGCATGTTGTACCAAGTGATCCCACGGCCCCTGCCAAAATATTTAGGGTTCGGACCAGCGTGGATGGCTGTTTTGGGCGCCAGGAAACGCATTCCGTCTGCAGAGGCGACCTGTCCATCCCCCCAGTGATTGGTGATTGGCAACTTGGAATGGGCAGCTGCAATCATTGCATTTGCGGCAGCGAGGGTTTCGGCGCGGATAAAGTTTTGCGCCACCCATCCCAAGCGGCTCTGGCGCAACGTAGGATGCTCCTCACGCACAAGTGGTTCGATGCCGATATTGCAGGCCCCGGCGATCAGAGTCGCGCACAGGCTGACTTCAAATCCCTGAACCTTTGGTGGCCGCTCGCTGAGATGCGTAAAAGCCCGTGTGAAATCGGTTCGGCGCATAACCTCCAGCAGGATGTCTGGGATGCCTGCCCGAGACATCAGACGGTGGACGTCACGGCGAAGATTACTCAGGCTCTCGGGCTCATCCAGCCTGTCCAGTTTAGACAGCACAATCGCAGGCTTTCCCTTCTCGATCTCAAAGCGGAGATCGGGATTGCCATCGGCTCGGTTAGCCACGCGAGCAAAAGTGGCATCCAGTTCGTCAGCAAGACGTCTGACTTCCGTCGTTCCGTCAAGCGTTCGCCCCAACGTGCGGCAGACGGCGCCTTTGGAGCGCTCCCATTCTCGCGTCTGCATGAGGCCCGCACGTGGATCCGCGTATCGAATGCCAGGAGCAGCAAACACGTCTCTGCGCTTCACGGCCTTATGCCACGCGTCGATTGCCGCAAATACATAGGCTTTGCTGTCCGTTGGCACGCCATCTTTATCCATGACGTGGGGCCGCCAGGATTTGGACACAACGCCGGTAGGGGCGGTTTTGATTGGCGCTTTCGCCCAATCGGGGTGGTCTCTCAGCCATATCATGGCTTCGGTGACATCTTGGCCACCAGGGCTGCCAGCCAAGTCAATACGGGTGGTGATGTTGAAGAACAGCTTGCGGGCCCGATGCCATCTGGCCGTGAGCTCGGCAACAGGTTTACCCGTGTGTGGCTGTACCAACGTGTCAACCGTGCTGATCGCATCTTCGATGCGCGTCTTGGACCATTGATCAAAGAGGGTGCTCTGCCAATTCTCGAACGACATTGGCTTGTCAGTGATAAGGTGACTGGCCAAGTCACGCAGCAAGAGAACGGCTTTGTCCAGGTCGCGTTGCTGTGCCTGTCTGTGATTGGCTTTTGCCAGCTCCGCTTCGCGAAAGAGATCGGCGATCAACGCTTCGCCCAATTCCAAGGCATCATCTTGGGCGGACGCCTCCAAAGTATAAAACAGAGCAGCGACGGTTGCTGTGCGTCGGGGCTCCTTCAAGGCAGCAATCGCCGACGGTTTGGCGCGGCGGGCCACACGGGCAAGACGCTCCAGATGCACCGCTGGTACGCCCTGCGGGGGTGTCATGTGCAACCCGACGTCACGCAGTGCGTCCAGCCTATCCAGATGTCGGAGAAAATCAGACTGCCGTCTCTTCAACGGTCGCGCACGCAGAAGGTCCAAGTCCCCAAGGCTTTCGTTGTCCTGCTCAAGCAGCGCCCCAATGAACTTGCGCTGGTCAGCAGTCAACCCATCTGCCAAGGCTTGCCACAGACGCCCTTGTGTGCGTTCCCGGATGCGGCCTACCAAGCGCTCCAGGGTGGTGGGCCCCGGAAGCAAGAACCCATTGCTGATCAACCAGTCACAGGCCCATTCAATCAGGCGGAGAGGCTTGTCCTCCCCGCTCCAGCAGAACTCGTAGAGTCGCCGCATCAAACCAAGACCGGCATCAGGCGCGTGGTGGAAATCACGGTATCCAAAACGAACTTTGATCAGGGCCGTGTGTCGTTTGTATGTGGGCGCCGAGCTGTCGAAATATTCGGAAAGGTTCCCCGGAACCATCTTGTCCAGTTGGTCCGCGATATAGACGATCACCTCATCGGGGATGTCGGAGCTTTGGGCGATAAATCTTCCGGTAAACCTGACGCCGCACAGCAGGATGGCGAAACCCAATCTGTTGGTTCGGCCACGCATTTGCCTGACGGCGGCAAGATCAGCTCCATCAAGGTGAAAATATCGCGCCAACGCCTCTGGCGCAGGCGGGCCTCGAAATCGTCCAAAGGCGTTGCGCTGATCCGGGGTCAGAAACGAGGTTGGCATGATGTGCGAAACTCCAGACATTTGCGACACGTCCAAGCCGCACGGAAAACAAAGGGAAATACCTTCGCAAATCATATGTGCGAAACAAATCACTTTAGCAATAAGATTCGCACACCCATGGGGGCCGCAGCATGAAAATCGGCTACGCGAGGGTCTCCACGAAGTATCAAACGCTGGACACACAGCTCTCCCGGCTGGAGCGCGTGGGATGTGAGTTGTTCTTCGAGGAAAAGGTTTCCGGCGTGGCCAAAAAGCGCCCGCAGTTGGAAAAGCTGCTGAGCCAACTGCGCAAAGATGACGTGCTCGTGGTCACCAAGCTTGACCGTCTGGCACGGTCTACCTCTGAGCTTCTGCGCATTGCAGAAGTTCTGAACGAGAAAAATGCAGGATTACAGTCGCTTGATGAGCCTTGGGCGGACACAACCACCCCCGCCGGCAAGATGATTATGACCGTATTCGGTGGCATTGCAGAGTTCGAAAGGTCCCTCATCCTGACCAGAACACAAGAGGGTCGCGAGGCTGCTCTTGCCAGAGGCGTCCCATTTGGGCGGCCCTCCAAGCTCAGACCAGATCAAAAGGAAGTCGTTCGCGATCTCGTCAAAAGTGGCCAGTCCATCGCATCCGTCGCGCGAACCTTTAACGTCCACCCCGCAACCATTTACAGATGTCTCGAAGAAAAACAGACCTTATGATACCTCACCGTTCCACTCAGCCCGACGTCCCTTCTAGGTGGAACGTGGACGCAAAGCTCCACGGGCGTTGATGTCTGCGTTTTCCCGCAGCCTTGACTTTAATGCGGGCGGTTTAGGGTAGGTCGGAGCAGCAAGCTGGGTGTTACATATGTGTTAGAGTCTGTGTTACGCGAATCATCGCTTCCTCTATCGCTTTGAAATATCTAACTGAATCAGCCCAAATTTAGTGCTTCGGTGGGTGATATTACGAAACAGGATAGAACGCCTCTCCTCCCCTTGCGACATGCTCAAGGGGATTTCTTTGTGTGCGACATTTTTGACGCCGCACCCAAGGGCGATATGGCTTCGATGGCGCATCCTATTTTCACCCTCTCGATTAAGCCTGACACAAAAAAATGTCGCTATGTGGCCGCTGATCGAAAAAGCTACGTCGAGATCAGGCCTAACATGATTGGTTTTGCGACCGTCCATGACCGCGACGTGTTGATTTACTGCATCTCGCAGGTGATGGCTGCTCTGAACGATGGGCAGCAGGTTCACAGAACCCTCCGCTTCAAGGCTTATGATCTTCTTGTGGCGACCAACCGCCCTACCGCCGGGACCGGCTATACGGGTCTCAAAGCTGCACTGGAGCGCCTTCAAGGCACCCAGGTTGAAACCAATATCACAACGGGCGGTGTGGAACAGATCGACGGCTTTAGCCTGATTGACCGCTACCGGATCGTCCGTGAAACCCGCGACGGTCGCATGCTCGATCTTGAAGTCACCCTTTCCGATTGGGTTTTCAATGCCATTGCCGGTGACGATGTGCTGACGCTCAACCGCCGTTATTTTTAGATCCGCAAATCTTTGGAGCGCCGTCTGTATGAATTGGCCCGCAAGCAATGCGGGACGCAGCCGGAGTGGAAGTGCGGTCTGGACAAGCTGAAAGCTCGAACCGGCTCTACGTCTTCGGACAAAGAATTTCGACGGCTCGTCCGGGCGATCTGCAAGGCAGACGAAGAACACAACCACATGCCGGATTATGCTTTCCGGCTGGACGCTGACATTCTCACGGTGACGCCCAAGCTGGAGTTTCTGGAGAACTACACAGCAAAGCCAGAACAGGACGGCCTGACCGGTGGTTACGTCCTGCCTCTCTCGCCAGACACGCTGGAACGCGCAAGAGAGTTGGCCCCGACTTGGGATATAAAGGTTTTGGCTGGAGAATGGCGAATATATGCGGCCAGACAGAAAGAGCCGCCGAAGAATCCGGACGCAGCGTTTCTGGGGTTCTGCAAGAGCTGGTTCAAGAAACGCGGGCGCAATGGCTGGTAAAGTATTTACTCAAACACTCATTCGCTCAAATACTCAGACCATAGATCGCGGGTAATATCAGAGATTGAACGGCCTTCCTCGACCGCCCTCATCTTGATCTTTCGATAGAGTGTTTCTTCAATCTCCGCGTTGAGGCGCTTCTTCTTCTCGGTTGTTTCGGTGATCTCATACAGGATGCGCTTGCGGGCGTCATCGCCCCGACTTGGACGCTTTGCGGACAGTGCCATTATGCCACCTCCCTTTTCGCCGGTGCCAGCATCGCCAGTATCTCGTCGCTCAGCGCCGCAGTCTCTGCTTTAGCTTTGGCGTTGTCAGCATCGAACACGGTCAGCCCCTCAGATGCGGTCTGGGGGTACACCTGCCGTTGTGTGATCGTCGATTCGCAAACGGGGAATGCGTAGTCATCCAAGGCCGTCCGCACATCACTGCTAAGCCGGGTTCCTTCCACGACACGGGAAACCACAAACCCCGCACGCGGCGATCCGTCTGTCACTTCCTGGCGGGCCTTTATGAAATCCACCAAGTCCGACGCGGCCCAGATGTCATATGGCGAAGGCTGCACGGGAATCAGAACGAAATCGCTGACCTTTATGCAGGCCGCGATCATGTCTTCCAGCTTTGCCGCGCCGTCGATCACCACGTAGTCGTAGTTTGCGGCCATGCTGGTTAGCGTCTTGACATTGTTGGGACGATCCAGCGCAACCAGCTCAATCGGATTGTCCTCGCTGGCCGCGTGCCAGTCGCGGGCGCTGCCTTGTGGATCACTGTCCACCATCAGCACAGAATGGCCACGCTCATGCAGCGATCTGGCAAGATTGGTGCTAATCGTGGTTTTGCCGCTACCACCTTTGGGATTCAGGACCGAAATAATGCTCATGCTTTGCCTCATTTGTGTTTTTACTCAAAAGAGTAACTGAGTGTTTGAGTTGAGGCAAGAGCGGTCTATTTGCTGGAGTGGTCAAGCTCTGCGCGCTTGCGGGTCTTGAACCGGTCGAAATCGAAGGGCTGCGGCTCTCCTGATTGCTCGCCCTCAACCAAAGCGTCATGCAGCGCTTTCACTGCGTCCTGATCGGTAGGTGGTTGCGTGTTTTTTTCTGTCATACGTGTTCTCCTCAACGTGGGCTGTCATACACTCAGTAATCAAGTTATGGCACTCAATTACTCAAACACTCATTTGAGAGTTGAGAAGTCCTATCTATCGCAGGAACCGCGTGATTGTCTCTCGATTATTCCTGACGCGTCCGAACCTCGCCGATAAAATCACCAACTGACCAAAGCCAGCCGCGCTGCGCGTCCGTATAGCTGCCGTGAACCGGGGCAGGGACCACGAGCTGAAGGCTCGACGCCTCCATCTGGTCGGTCTGCGGCTCTGAAATCCCCGGCTCCAGCGTCAGAAGGTGCTTGCGGCTGATCTTCTCGGCTTCCGCCAAAACCTGCCGCCAGCGATCCTTGCAGGTGGACTTGGCCCCCAGCATTGTAAGACGGGCGTCGCCCTCGGTTGGTGCTGCCTGATAGGTCTCCAAATCAGGAAACAGGAAGTCCGGTTTGTGTTTGTGTTCTGTTACTGCGCCTCGGACGTGCCTTATGTCATGCGCTCTCAGAACGGCGGCAAGGTGGTTTTCCAGCGAATGAACCGCCCCTTGTTTGTCGGAGGGTAAAACTCTAGGAGAATTACCCTTATGGAAACGAAAAAGCAACTACCGACACAGGGGAATCGCGCTTGAAGTTTGACTGCGGTTGAAAATTGGATTCTTTAGGCTTCATCACTTGATGGAGTTCCGAGATGCCGACATTGACCAGCTATTTCAACGACATGGATGACCCGAGGGGCGGCAACGCCCCGCGTCATAACTTCTGCGATCTCATGACAATCAGCCTTTTGTGCGCGCTGTGCGGTGGTGAGACGGCGGTTGACATGGAGCATTTTGGCCAAATGAAGGAAGATTTTCTGCGAGAATTCCTTGAGTTGCCCCACGGCATCCCCTGCCATGACGCGTATTCGCGGCTCTTCCGCCTGATGAAGCCGTCAAGCTTTCAGGCCTTTTTTGACAAGTTTCGTGCCGACTTTGCGGCCAGGGCTGAAGATGCGCGAGCCATTGCCATCGATGGCAAAGAGATGCGGCGTAGCTTTGACAAGGCCGCCAAGCAGTCGAATATGAATATCGTAACCGCCTTTGCTCATGGCGCGCGCCTGAGCCTGGGGATCGCGGAAAGTGCCAAAGGCGGTGGCGAGATTTTAGCGCTGCGCAAACTGATCGGGATGCTTGATGTTCGCGGCATCACCATCACCGCCGATGCTTTACATTGCCAACGGGAGACCTGCGAATTGATCGTGCAGGAGGGCGGCGATTATTGCTTGCAGCTCAAAGGCAACCAAGGTGACATGCAGGCTGATGTGCGGGCGTTTGTTGAGGATCAAGATACTGACTGCATTGATAAATATGATACGATCGACGCTGACCACGGCCGCATCGAGGAGCGGTCATATCGCATCTATGATGTGCCGCAGTATCTCGTCGATGTCCATGACTGGCCGCATCTAAAAGCTTTTGTCCACGTCGTTTCCAAGCGAACAACAGGCGAGAAAACCAGCCATTCCGAGCGGCTCTATTTGCTTTCCAGGCAGCACTCAGCCCAGAGCGCCGCAGCATTGATCCGCGGCCACTGGCAGATCGAGAACAGTTTGCATTGGTCCCTCGACGTCGTGATGAACGACGACCAACACCGGGCGCGTAAAGACCATGCCCCAGCAAACTTCGCGACGCTCAGACGCATCGCTTTGAACATCATCAAGGCAAATCCCGCAAAAGGCTCAAACCGTGGGAAGTTCAAAAAGGCGGGCTGGAACAATGACTTCCTCAAAACCCTCATCCAAGGATTCTGAAGCGCGATTGCCCTGAGAACTCAGTAATATCCGATTGCAATTATCAACCAGTCAAGATAAACTGGCTGGCAAACGTATCGAAATTGTCGCTAAGGACAGCAAAATCGCCAGTCTGACCAATACGTTCACCAATACTGACGTTGGCAAAGATGAAGGCTTGGAGAAATTTAGAGACATGGGCTTTGAGCTGGCCAATATGCAAGAACAACTTGATGCAGAAAAACAGCGTGTCAAAGAAGCCGAAGCAAAAGCAATCAAAGCTCAGCAAGATGCTCAGGAAACAATTTCCAAATTGGAATCCCGTAAAAAAGACTTAAACTCTTCAAGACAAACGAGCGGGGAAGACAGCTCCAATATCATGGACTTGAACATGCAGCTGATCAACGAAAAATCGAAAATCGTGGAATTGGAAGCAAAGCTTGCCAAACAAACCCTCCATACAGAAGCACTTCTGAATGATGCATCAAATGAAAATTTTCAAGCAGCCATGCAGGATATTAATGCTGACATGGAAGAAAAAATTCGTAATGTAAAAGCTCTTGAAAATGAGCGCGACGAGTTAAAAGACAAGCTCAACCTCTTATCAGCCAATGCAAGCAGTAACTGGTCAGATGAACGTCAGGATAATGCGATCCTACGCGAACGTATCAATGACATGGCCGCACAAATTGCAGCAATGACAGCTCAGGTAGAAGGCAAATCTTCACCTATCAATAAAATAGTCAAATCTGAAAAGCCGCCCAAAAAGGCAAGTGCACAAGACAATTCTGCTCAAGAAGATAATACGATATCTCTAGCTGAACGCATTCGTGCCATTCAAAAAGCTGCAAGCAATTAAGATCAAATAAACCGTGCTATTTTGTTGTAATACGGCTAACAATTTTACCCGACTTTAGATCAACGATCCAAAATTGACGCTCGCCATTGGCCAATCGCAAATCAAGCAACATATTTTGGTTTGAAAGACTGGAAGATACAACTCTTGCACCAACCGGCAATTCAACTTCAAGGCTCTCCAGCAAAGGTGCTGTGCTTGTGACGGGCACATCAGGATTTTCAGTTTCTACATCCGTCTCTTCAGCAGATTGATTAATTTTGTAGACAACCGCACCAAGAACAGTAATAAGCCCCAACAACATGATACCGATTGAGACAACCAGCAAGCGAATCATTTTTACGCGCACTCTTTTCATTACTGGATCCAGTGGTTCTTCTTCGTCAATATTGTTTGCCATTGTAAGCGCCTCAAGGTGGAATTTGAAATGACTGTTAGAGAAGAGAGTGCCAAAGGGAAAGCCTTAATTGCCAAAGAAGAGCATATAGGCACAAGAATTGATGCATTTATCGCTTCTTTCATGCCCAGCTATGTATCCAGGTCACGCGTTACAGAAATCGTAAAACAGGGCGGCGTTACTGTTAATGGCAAGGAAATCCGAAAACCAAACCACAGGCTTAAGCTCGATGATAAAATCATCATGGATATTCCAGAACCTGAAGAAGCAACGCCAGAACCTGAGAACATTCCGCTGGATATATATCACGAAGACGATCATCTTTTGATTGTCAACAAACCTGCTGGCATGGTCGTTCATCCAGCTCCTGGTCATTGGAGTGGCACAATGGTGAACGCCCTGCTCCATCATTGCGGTGATAGTCTTTCTGGCATCGGCGGTGTAAGGCGCCCAGGGATTGTTCACCGCTTGGACAAGGACACATCGGGTCTGTTGGTCGTAGCCAAAAATGAGGAAACTCATTCAGGATTAACCGCCCAGTTTATGGATCATGGCAGAACGGGTCCATTGGAGCGCAATTATCTGGCACTTGTTTGGGGGCGTTTTGAAAAACTAACCGGAAGTGTTAACGCGCCTCTCGCCCGCTCTCCCAACAACCGAAAAAAACGGGCAGTAGTGAAAGATGATCACACCGAGGCGAAGGAAGCTATTACACATTTTACAGTGAAATCGGAATACGGCCTGGACGAAGATGGTTTTCCAATATGTTCACTGGTTGAATGTCGATTGGAAACTGGGCGCACACACCAAATCAGGGTCCACATGAGCCACATCGGTCATCCATTGGTTGGAGACCAGGATTACGGTAAGCATTTTCAAACCAAGGAAAACACGCTGCCCGACGAAACAAAAAAGGTCGTCGAAAATTTCAAACGTCAGGCGCTGCATGCAGCTGTTTTAGGCTTTGAACATCTTGTCACAAAAGAACACATCAAGTTCGAAGCACCTTTGCCAGAAGACTTTGACATATTATTGCGATCATTCAAAAAACAATGACTACTTGACTTTAACGTCAATCAAGCAGATATACGCATTTATTCCGACCGCTGCCGCGTGAGCAGCAAGTGCTAAAGTCCAAATGGACAAATACTCCCAGGCACAAGGTACGGTAACAACATTTGCATGAAAGCAATGTTGAAACTTCCAAGTTTCCATTTCACGCGGGGATCTGACGGTTAACCGGTCAAAGAACAATTCAGTTGAAGACGAGAGCTTAACCGCAACCGCTATAACGAGCTTGCGTATGAATTTTCATGCGCGGCTTTGTATTGATATATGAAAAGAATTTATTTTGACTAATTTTACAGACCTTGGCCTGACGCCAAAGCTTCTTGAATCCATTACCAATGTTGGCTACGAAACCCCAACACCTATTCAAGAGCAAGCAATTCCTCTCGTCATGGACGGCCATGACGTTATGGGCCTTGCTCAAACAGGAACTGGCAAAACAGCAGCCTTTGGCTTGCCGCTAGTACACAAACTGATGGAAGAAGGCATCCGACCGAAACCAAAAGGCGTTCGCGCACTTATTCTTGCTCCCACAAGAGAGCTGGTGAATCAAATTTCAGAAAACCTGCGTCAGTACGTAAAGAAAACCCCAATTTGGGTAAACGTTGTTATTGGCGGGCAATCAATCAACAAACAGGCACAGGCTCTGCAAAGGGGTACAGATATCCTTGTTGCAACGCCTGGTCGCCTTCTTGATTTGGCTGACCGCAAAGCACTGTTTCTTGATACAGCAACCTTTCTGGTTCTGGATGAGGCAGATCAAATGCTTGATCTCGGCTTTATTCACTCGTTACGCAAAATTTCGAAAATGCTGGGCACACCACGCCAAACTATGCTGTTTTCTGCAACCATGCCAAAAGCGGTTGAAGATCTTTCAAAGGCGTTCCTGAACGACCCGGTTAGAGTGCAAGTTGCACCTCCGGGAAAAGCTGCGGACAAAATCGAACAATGCGTCCACCACGTTTCGGCACGTGACAAAACCAACCTTCTTAAAGATTGCCTGATCGAACGCCGCGATGATCTGTCACTGGTTTTTGCCCGTACAAAACACGGTGCTGAAAAACTAATGAAACATCTGGTCGATTGCGGTTTTAAGGCAGATAGCATTCATGGCAATAAAAGCCAGGGTCAACGTGATCGTGCAATCCGCGCCTTTAAAAAACGCGATATTGATATTCTGGTAGCAACTGATGTTGCAGCCCGCGGAATTGATGTTCCCGGCGTTAGCCACGTTTACAATTTCAACCTGCCAGAAGTAGCTGAAAACTATGTCCACCGTATTGGTCGAACCGCACGTGCTGGCGCTGAAGGTAAGGCAATTGCATTTTGCGCACCTGAAGAGTTTCATCTGCTCAAACAAATTGAAAAGCTTATGTCGATCTCTATCCGCATCGAAAGCGGCGATGAACCAGAAGGCATGCCAGCCAAGAAGGCAGCTTCAAACAACCGCTCACGCGGCCGTAACGGCAAGCCAGCGGGCAGCGGCGGCCGCAGAGGTGCTGGGCACAGGGGACGCCGCACAGAAGGTAGAACAGATAACAGAAGCGAAAACACCGGTACTGGCTCAGCAAAACCCAAGAAGTTTAAAAACAAACAGGTAAGTGTGGCTGATTACGACGCAAAGGAGCAAAGACGCAAAGAAGGCACCAACCGTCAGGAACACCGTAATAATTCAGGTGAAAACCGCTTCAGCAACAACAAAAATGGCTCATCTACCAAAGGTTCCCGCCACGAGGGTGAAAATGCTAAAAGAACCAACCGCAGACCCAACCGAAATGGTGCAGAAGCTTCTGGTCAAAAAGCTGAAAACGGCCGCAGTTACGAAAACCGCAACAAAGCGAAACCGGGCCAAAAGCCTTGGAAAAGTAAAACTGCGAGCGGTAACAGCAAAAACAAGTTCAAAGGCCAAAAATCAGGTGATTCAAGGTCTTTTAACAAGCCAAACAGGAATAAAAGACCTGCAAAAAGGCCTCAAAGCGCATAATTGACGATTGAATTTCAGGGATTTTCAACCAAAATCCCTGAAATGTGCAAAATTGCACAAACATTACCAAAATTTCATGTAAATTCTGCAAATTCATACCTATATAATAGCTATGGGATGCCCGCTTCCAAGAAGGGGCATTGATTTATACGAAGGAGAAGGGTGCTAATATGGCCCAGAATTTGCCTACAATATCAAGCGAAAATGGTCTTTCGCGCTATATGCAGGAAATACGTAAATTTCCTATGCTTGAGCCAAATCAAGAATATATGTTGGCTAAAAGCTATCTTGAACATGATGACCGCGATGCGGCCCACAAACTTGTAACCAGCCACTTGCGTCTGGTTGCCAAGATTGCAATGGGTTACCGTGGCTATGGCCTACCGATTGGCGAAGTTGTCTCGGAAGGCAACGTTGGCCTGATGCAGGCTGTAAAGAAATTTGATCCCGAGCGCGGTTTCCGTCTCGCAACCTATGCAATGTGGTGGATTAAAGCCTCAATTCAGGAATATGTCCTGCGCTCATGGTCCCTTGTAAAAATGGGTACAACTGCGAACCAAAAGCGTTTGTTCTTTAACCTGCGCAAAGCCAAGAGCCGTATTCAGGCATTGGACGATGGTGATCTAAATCCGAATCAGGTTCAACAAATTGCTACCCAGCTTGGCGTGAGCGAAGAAGAAGTTACATCTATGAACCGCCGCATGGCAGGTGATGCTTCATTGAACGCACCTATTAAGGCTGCCGAAGGTGAAAGCGGCGAATGGCAAGATTGGCTTCAGGACGAATCCGAAAGCGCCGAACAGATCCTTGTTCAGCAGGATGAGTTGGAAAATCGCCGCGAAATGCTGGCAGATGCTATGAGTGTTCTTAATGAGCGCGAGCAACGCATCTTCATGGCACGACGCCTCGAAGAAAGCCGAATTACTCTGGAAGCACTTTCAGGTGAGTTTGATATTTCCAGAGAACGCGTTCGTCAAATTGAGGTTCGCGCATTTGAGAAAGTTCAAAAAGCCATGGTTGCCTCAGCAAAGGAATTGGCAAAGCCAAATCCGAAAATTGAGCATCACGCTTCGTAATTTTACTTACAAATGATAATAAGAGCCCGCTGGACGGGCTCTTTTTTTGCATCAAAATAAAGTGACGCATTGAACAAAATCGTTAGTTCGCAAACACCGGATTTATCGTTATACTCCGAGTCCTTGAAAATCTGATTATTTGGGGTTGACGTTTCAGGCTTGAGCGATTCAAGTACAATTATGATTTGTCCCGGTTTTTTATCTTCATCAGAACGCCTTGAACTTGAGGTCTAT
>WLWG01001709.1_pt1 | contig 18822 bp, 25 predicted proteins | sample 6712871 | NCBI WGS metagenome assembly WLWG01 (sample SAMN12718693, study PRJNA515312) | sponge metagenome | isolation source: marine sponge | host: Mycale hentscheli | place: New Zealand: South Island, Marlborough, Capsize Point | collected 2003-05-01
GCCACGGCAATCACCCTCACGAGACTGTGCTTGACCGACATCTCATTGAAACACGGTTACAAAATGGCGGTTAACTCTCACGGGCGATCACAGAAACGTGAGTGGAGAATTTCGAGACGGTTGGCTTAGCGCCGATGGTCCGAAGATCAAGCCCCATTGGTCCGGACTTTCCCTGATCCGATCCCAAAACCTTTCCGTAGACCTCTGCAATGCCAAAGAGCGGCATTTGCTTATAACCTTGGGAGACAAAAATGCTTCGTAACATTCTGATCACATCGGCCGCTGTTGCCGCACTGGCTGCACCGGCTTTTGCCATGGGCGACAAGAAAGACATTGTTGATACGGCGGTTGAAGCCGGATCGTTCCAGACACTGGTCACGGCTGTGAAAGCCGCCGGTCTGGTTGAAACGCTGAAGGGCGATGGCCCGTTCACCGTTTTCGCACCGACCGATGAGACTTTCGCGGCTTTGCCGGAAGGCACCGTCGTTGCCGCCGATATCGATGCATCCAACGGCGTCATCCACGTCATCGACAAAGTGATCCTGCCCGAGGGTTGATCCGAGACTTCAGCCGGAGGCAGGCGTCTCCGGCTTTTCTAATCCCAACGAAAAACTGAAAGAGAGACAGTTATGAACCGCAGATTTGCGCTTAAAACCCTTGCCGGTGCTGCTGCACTTGCATTTGCTGCTGCTTGTGCCCCGATGAACGAGGACCCTGATATCGTCGAAATCGCCGCAGGCAACGACGACTTTTCAACACTTGTGGCCGCTGTATCGGCGGCTGGTCTTGTCGATACGCTGAAAGGTGATGGTCCTTTCACTGTGTTCGCGCCGACGAATGCTGCCTTTGCGGCGCTGCCAGCGGGCACTGTTGAGACGCTTTTGAAGCCCGAAAACAAAGATCAGCTTGTGAAAGTCCTGACCTATCATGTTGTGCCGGGGGCGGTGACCTCGGACCAGCTGGTGGGTCAGCGGTCGAATGTTGCGACGGTTCAGGGCCAGACGGTGCATGTTGACGGCAAAGGCGGCGGCGTGAAGGTCAATTCATCGACGGTGACGACCGCCGATATTGCGGCATCCAATGGTGTGATCCATGTGATCGACACTGTGCTGCTGCCGAAGTGAGTTGCGCCGCCTGACGGCGACGCGACAGGTGGGGGACGCTGTCCCCCACACCCCCTGGAGTATTTTCCCCAGAAAGAAAGGAGATGTCGGGTTAGCTGAAAGCGCCCTGACAGAACCAGCCCGCCGACAGGGACGCGCCGTGGCCGTAATACAGCCAAAGCCGGTCGCCTGAAGATGTGGTGATGCGCCAATAGTCCCGCACGCCGCTGCGCCAATTGGGATCATCCAGCCACCATTCCGGTGAAATCCGTTCCGGACCGAGCGCGGCGCGGGTTTCGAACTGGCGGCCACGCCAGCGAAACTGCGCCGGGATATGGGGGGTATCGGGGGCTGTGACGATATCGGGCGGCCAGATTTCAACCGGGCGCGGTGCGGGCGCGCGCGGCCAGTCCTTGGCCGCTTCGGCCCGGGCGCCGATCCGACCAATCAGATCATCCAGTGCCGCGCCGCCGTTCCGGCGAGCAGCACCGACAGCGGCGGCTTCGGCGTGGCCCCGGTGTTGATGGGCGTGAACCGGTTCGCTGACCAGGGCTTCGAGCCGGATCATATCGATGCCGAAGCCTGCGTCGATCTCGTCCACTTTCATCATCAGCAGGGGGCGGATGCGGTCCGGCGCAGCCGAGGGGCGTGCCAGCCCGACTTCGATGCGCTGCATGGTGTGATCGGCGCGGTGGCATTCCATCCTGAGGCGGCGCACCCCCCGCCCTTTTGCGGTCAGTTTCTCTGACAAGGCCGGAAGCAGCCGATCCAGTGCAGCGGCGATATCGTCACTGAGGCCGATGGGATCCGGCAGGGTCAGGCGCACCGAGAAATGCACCGGGGGACGCACCGGGCTGACGGGTTCAGCTTCGATCCCGAAGGCCTGATCCAACCGGCGCACAAGCTGTTTGCCAAACCGGCGGGCCAGCGCGCCCCGGGGCTGACCCGCCAGATCGCCGATCTGATGCAGCCCCAGGCGGGCGAGGGTCTGGCGGGTATCCTCGTCCAGACGCAGGGCCGCCACCGGCATCCCGGCCAGCACCGTGCGCATCTGTCCCTTGGGCGCGATCCGCCCGGCATAGCTGCCCGGTGCGGTTGCAGCCGGGGGTGGACCGCCGCGTTCCCAATGGCGACGACGCGCAGCGCGCGACCGGGTGGCGTGGGCTTCCTGATCGATATCATCGCCGGAGCGCCCTGCCCGGATGCCCTGCCCGGCGAACCGCGCCAGAGCCCAGGCCGCGCCCACGGTATCCGCCACCCCGACCTGCACCGTCAAACCAAGGGTGGCACAATCGGTTTCAACGAGGTCGATTAGCCCTTCTTCACCGCCGAAAAGATGGGTGCATCCGGTGATGTCGATCACCAGGCTTTCGGGTGGTTCTTCGGAGACCCAGGGGCTGAATTTACCGGCCCAGCGCCGCAGAAGCATCAGAAACCCCGCATCCAGATCGCGGTTGCGCAGTCGGGTTTCCAGAGTCGGGCACATCGCCATGGCATCGCGCAACGCCTGCCCGCGTGTCAGACCGGCGGCTTCGGCTTCGGCCGAGAGCGAGACCAGAACCTGGGCATTATGCGCCTCGCCCACGACGGCGAATGCGCGGGGCGGCAGGCCACGGTTTTGTCGTAGGAACCGCTCGGCCCCCAGCCTGGGAAACCAGAGCGACAGGATGCGGCGGCTTTTCATCGGCAGCGTGTCATGTATTTTCAGATGTTCGCTATTTGTTCTTAATCTACATATCGGCGTGATGCGAGTCGAGTCCCGCTGGACAGACCTTGGGCAGAGACTAGATAAAGGCGCAACCGGAGGATTCCATGCAAAGACTGAAAGCCGCCCTGATAATTACGAGTGTATTGAGTGCCAGTGCGGTCCTGGCCCATAGCGGCGTGAAAGACCACGACGTGATGGCGCGCATGGAGTCCATGAAGATACTTGGCCAAGAAACCAAAGTCCTGGGGCAAATGATGCGCGGGAAGACCTCTTTCGACGTCGCAACGGCGCGCGCGGCAATGGACGCCCTGATTTTGGAAGCGGGCGAGACCGAAGCCCTGTTCAAGCCCCGGTCCGATGATCCAAAGTCAGAGGCCCTGCCGACGATCTGGACGGAGCCCGACAGATTTGCCGATCAGCTCGACGCTATGAATGCGGTTCTTGCAGGAGCAGACGTCAGCACACCGGACCAGTTGGAGCAAAGCCTGCGCCGGATAAGCGCAAGCTGCTCGGCCTGCCACAAGGAATTTCGCGAGTAATCTATCCGCAATAGACCCGGCCAATCAGGCCTTCGGCGTTGTAAACGATATTCGTGCGCTGGGGCAGGTATTCCTGGGTAACGATGTCTGTTTGACCAAAGACCCGCAGGCTTTCGCTGGATGGCAGGAACGCATCGGCGACAGGGGTGCCGATCAGTTGCCGATAGCCAACCGCATCGCATTCTTCCAATTCGGGCGGAATGTCTTCTTCGAAGGGTTCATCCAGAAGGGGGTCGTCTGCCAGGGGTTCTTCAACCTCGGGAACGGGCGTGCAGCCTGCCAATACGACCGCCAAAACCGATAAACGCAAAATCATTCCTGTCACGGCGTCCTCCTGCCATATGATTCCCATTGATTTCGCTCTTATCGTGCAGCAGGGTCAAGCCGACAATACATTAAGGGAGGGTCCCCCAATTATGCGCACACGTGCTGCCGTTGCCGTCGAGGCCGGAAAACCGCTTGAGATTATGGACGTAAATCTGGACGGGCCGCGCGCCGGCGAGGTTCTGGTCGAGATCAAAGCCACAGGCATTTGCCACACCGATGAATTTACGCTTTCGGGCGCCGATCCCGAGGGATTGTTTCCGGCAATTCTGGGCCATGAGGGCGCAGGCGTTGTCATGGAAGTTGGCGAAGGTGTCACCAGTCTGAAGCCTGGCGATCATGTGATTCCGCTTTATACGCCCGAGTGTCGTGAATGCGATTATTGCCTGCATCCAAAGACCAATCTGTGTCAGGCGATCCGCTCGACCCAAGGCCAGGGACTGATGCCTGACGGCTCGTCGCGGTTTTCGACTTTGGACGGCGATCCGATCCTTCATTATATGGGCTGCTCGACGTTTTCGAACCATACGGTTCTGCCTGAGATTGCCCTGGCGAAGGTGCGTGAAGACGCGCCGTTTGATAAGATTTGCTACATTGGGTGTGGCGTGACCACCGGCATTGGTGCTGTGATCAATACCGCCAAGGTCGAGATCGGTTCGCGCTGCATTGTCTTCGGACTTGGCGGCATTGGACTGAACGTCATTCAGGGTCTGCGTCTGGCAGGCGCCGATCAGATTGTCGGTGTGGATATCAATCCGGGCCGCAAGGCAATGGCCGAGAAATTCGGCATGACCGACTTTGTGAACTCGACTGAAGTCGAGGGGGATCTGGTGCCCTATCTGGTGGATCTGACCAAGGGCGGCGCGGATTACACCTTTGATGCCACCGGCAATGTCAGCGTCATGCGGGCTGCGCTGGAATCCGCGCATAAAGGCTGGGGCGAGAGCATTATTATTGGTGTAGCGCCTGCGGGGGCTGAAATTTCGACCCGTCCGTTCCAACTGGTGACCGGGCGCAGCTGGCGCGGCACTGCTTTTGGTGGTGCGCGTGGACGCACGGATGTTCCAAAAATCGTGGACTGGTATATGGACGGCAAGATCGAGATCGATCCGATGATCACCCACACGCTGGCACTGGATGACATCAACCAGGGCTTCGATCTGATGCATGCCGGTGAGTCTATTCGGAGTGTTGTGGTTTATTGAGATTTCGCCGCGCCTTCGCGCGTCGAGGTCGGTGGGGGCGCTGCCCCCACACCCCCGAAGTATTTTTGGACAGAAGAAGTTGGGGGATAGCGGCGATTTTTGCCGCTGCGCCAGTCATGGCGGCTTCTGCTGAGATTGTTTTTGAAGGTGGCGGCGAGACGCTGGTCGTTCAGGTTGAAACACTGGATCAGGTGGAGTTGCGACGACGCGGGGACGGCGTTCCGGAAGTGCTATTCAGGCTTGATAAGACCGACGCATCCCAATTTGAGCTGATGACGACGCGCATCGAAGGGAAGACATTGACGGTGTCGATGTGCGGTGTTGTCCTTGCTTCGCCGACGGTTATGTGGCCGATTGTTGGGGGTGACGTCATGATCACGGGCGGCACCGATGCTGGATCAGAAGCGCTTTTTGAAGCCTTGGAAGGCGACCTGCCCTGCCCCGAGGGCGCAAGCTCATGACAATTGCCATTCGGGGATACAACCGAGCTTCGGGCGACGGCACTGCAGTTTGGGCAATGCTGAAACCAGTCTTTCGCGCAGGGGATACTTACGCAGTGGACCCTGGCATAACCCGCGAAGAGGCCCTGCGTTACTGGACCGCCCATCATTGTTACGTCGCCGAAGATACGGCCCCGTGCGGCACCTATTACATTCGCCCTAACCAGCCTGGCGGGGGTGCCCACGTTTGCAATTGCGGGTTTGTCACCGCACAGGGGTCCGAAGGACGCGGCGTAGCGCGGACAATGCTGAACCACGCCCTGCAATCGGCGAAAGACCTTGGTTTTGACGCCATGCAGTTCAACTTCGTTCTAGCGAACAACCAGCGCGCGATCGATACATGGCTGAAGAACGGGTTTACCGAGATCGGTCGCCAGCCGCGCGCCTTTCTTCATCCAAAGACCGGCCATGTGGATGCGCTGATCTTGCACAAGTTTCTGGATTAATCCCGCCAGAACATCTTGTCATTTCCAACCGAAGCACCGACATTCCGCAACAATGCGATAGACTAGGAGCGCGCAATGACCCCGACCATGCTTGAAGACACATCCAAAGACGACAAAGCGGCCGCCGGCGGTAAGGCAGAACAGCTGTTCTTCAAGTCGCGCAATGTCATCGTGACCGGCGAAATCAATCACAAGCTGGCCGAGCGGGTTGTTAAACAGCTTTTGGCATTGGCCGAAGACAACGCTGATCCGATCAATCTGTTCATTTCCTCACCCGGTGGACATGTCGAAAGCGGCGACATGGTGCATGACATGGTCAAGTTTATTGAACCGACGGTGCGCACCATTGGGTCAGGCTGGGTTGCCTCGGCCGGGGCGCTTATTTTTGTGGCTGCGGCCAAGGAAAACCGGTTCTGCCTGCCGAATACACGGTTCTTGCTGCATCAGCCCGCCGGCGGCATTGGCGGCCAGGTGACCGACATGCAAATTCAAGCCGAACAGATCGAAAAAATGCGGGAACGGTTCCACAAATTATTCGCCGAAGCGACGGGTCAGAAGCCCGCGAAAATCGCGAAAGACACCGAGCGGGATTTCTGGCTGAACACCGACGAGGCCATCAAATACGGTCTGTTGGGCAAAGTGATTTCTTCGGCATCCGAACTGGGCTGAGCCGTTAGCCTCAGACCTCGACCCCGTATTTGCACAGAAACATATCGACCGCACCGTCAATCACGCGGTCGATTTCCTCTTCGCTTGGAGGTTCGCGCACACCTAGCACAAGCTGAACATGCAGCCCCGCTTTGCAAAGCTCAGGAAATTGATCGGCGGCCAGTTCGATGTCATCGATACGCAATTTGCCTTCATCAACGGCATTTTTCAGAAACCGTATCAGCATCTGACGAACCATTTCAGGGCCTGAATCGAAAAACTCGCGGCCAATTTCCGGAAACCGCTGGCTTTCTCCAACCACGATGCGAAACACTTGCATCCCAACATCTGACATGAAGAACCGCACCATCCGGCGCGCCGCCAAGGTCAACGCCTGACGAATGTCTTCGCTGGCCTCAATGTCGTGGATGGCCGCCTCGGACTGGCCTTTGCACTCGGTCTTGGCCACTTCCAAAAACATCAAACGCTTATCAAGGAAATAACTGTAAAGAGTGGCTTTCGACACGCCCGCCTCGCGCACGATATCATCAACGCTGGCCCCTTCGAACCCATCGCGCATGAAAATGGTGCGGGCCCCTTCCAGAACCTGATCCCATTTTCGACCTTGTTTGACGATCTGCACAGGCGCGTTCATGCCAGTCCTCATATGTGTTCCTAGCATATAAACTGTTTAGTTCAGTTTTTTCAAGATGTGCTGCGGCGTTTGGCGCTGTTTGTGTGCCGCAACTTTGCCCTTGCAACCAGACCATAGAATAATAATTTAGAATTATTCTAAAAACTATAGGCTACTCATGATCCCCGGCGTCCCCCATCGCAAAAAGTTCTCTGATCTTTCTGAACAAGAAATCCTGGCCCTGGCCATTTCGTCAGAAGAAGATGATGCCCGTATTTATCGAATCTACGCGGACCGGCTGCGGAGTGACTTTTCGGGATCTGCCGCAATTTTTGAAGAAATGGCGCACGAGGAAGATGGGCATCGCCAACAATTGATTGATTTGCACAAGATCCGGTTCGGCAACACGATCCCGCTGATCCGGCGCGAACATGTGTCCGGGTATTATGCTCGCAGACCCGTCTGGCTGATTGAAAACCTTGGTCTGGACCGGATGCGACTTGAGGCCGAGATGATGGAGCGCGATGCCCAGCGGTTCTACGAACTGGCCGCGAGTCGCACCGGTGATGCGGACACGCGCAAATTGCTGGCCGATCTGGCGGCCGCCGAGGCGGGGCATACTGTCAAAGCCGACGAATTAACCGAAGATCACCTGACCAGTGACAGCGCCGAAAGCGAAAAACGCACTGCACACCGTCAATTTATCCTGACCTGGGTGCAACCGGGCCTTGCCGGACTGATGGATGGATCGGTCTCGACATTGGCGCCGATCTTTGCGGCAGCTTTTGCCACCGGGGACACCTGGAATACGTTCCTGATCGGTCTTGCAGCCTCTGTCGGGGCGGGAATTTCCATGGGGTTCACCGAAGCTGCTTCAGATGACGGCACAATTTCGGGACGGGGATCGCCATGGAAACGCGGGTTTGCCTCGGGGATCATGACGACAATTGGCGGCCTTGGGCACGCCCTGCCTTACCTGATCCCGGATTTTTGGACCGCCACGACCATAGCTATTTTGGTCGTTTTCGTTGAGCTTTGGGCCATCGCCTGGATCCAGAACCGGTTCATGCAAACGCCATTCTTCCGTGCAACGCTGCAAGTGGTCTTGGGGGGTGCGCTGGTGCTGGCGGCGGGTATTCTGATTGGTTCCGGATAAGGGGGCAGTCTGGCCCCTCTTGGCCATACGGCCAATTCACCCCCGAAAGTATTTTCCGACAGAAGAAACACAATTTTAATCAAATTGTGGGCTTTTACGTCATGCGGAACAGGCGGAAGCGCCGATGACCGCGACAGAAGAAGCCTCCCGGTTTGAACACCGGGAGGTGGTTCTGCTTCTTCTTCTGTCCCAAAATACTTCCGCCGGAGGCACCGCGACGGCGAAGCCGGCGCAAAACCTCATATGCGCCGACAGGCGCTCAATTCTTTGAAAATCAGGCGGGCTGATCCTTGTCGTAGGCTTCGATAATACGCGCGACCAATGGATGACGGACCACATCCTTGGCGGTGAAATAGTTGAACCCGATGGTGTCGATGCCACCAAGCAGCCGCTCGGCATCTGCTAACCCAGACGGTACCCCGCGCGGCAAATCGACTTGCGTGCGGTCGCCCGTAATCACCATGCGGCTGCCCTCGCCCAGACGGGTCAGGAACATTTTCATCTGCATGGTGGTGGCGTTTTGTGCCTCGTCCAAGACAACAAATGCATTCGACAAAGTGCGCCCACGCATAAAGGCAAGGGGTGCAATCTCGATCCGCTTTTCTTCAATCAGCTTGGCCGCCTGTTTGCCGGGCAAGAAATCATTCAGCGCGTCGTAAAGCGGCTGCATATAGGGGTCGACTTTGTCTTTCATGTCTCCCGGCAAAAACCCAAGGCGTTCGCCTGCTTCAACGGCTGGGCGGCTGAGGATGATCCGGTCGACATGGCCACCCAGAAACATATTCACCCCGACGGCCACCGCCAGATAGGTTTTACCCGTGCCAGCGGGCCCGATGCCAAAAGCAAGTTCCTGTTCAAAAAGCGAGCGGACATAGGCTTTTTGCGCGTCGGTGCGCGGCTCAATCAGTTTCTTGCGGGTTTTGATCTCAATCCGACCGCCCTGAAATAACTCCATCTGATCGCCCGAGCGCTCGTCGCCATCATCGGCCGCCGGACCCATCCGAATCTCGGCGTCAATATCGCCGGGTGTCAGGTCGCGCCCTGCTTCCAAACGCAGATAAAGGGCATTCAAAACGTCGCCAGCCTTTTGGCGGGCTTCTGCGTCGCCAAACACGGCCAATTGGTTGCCCTGATGCACAATCTGCACATCCAGGGCCGCCTCTATCTGGCTGAGGTTCCTGTTGAACTCGCCAAAAAGGTCGATCAGCAGGCGGTTGTCGGGAAATTCTAGCCGGGTCTCGGTTGTGCCGTCCGGCTGGTCTGGCTGGGTTAACGCACGAATTGCCAAATAAAGGAACTCCGGTGATTGGGACCACTACGTCCTTTGATGCTGCCAAGCCTTTGCGCCGCTTGCAAGCATATCTCGGCAATATTTACGAAAACGTCACGAAATGTAGTGGCCGACACCGGTATTTGAGTGAGTGGAGGCCGCCATTTGCCGGCAACCTACTCTCAAATTGCCTTACGAAGAACTACAGCTCATCTGACCCAGATCATTGATGGTGCAACCGGCTGGAAGCGTATTGGTTGTCAACTCGATCTCTAGATTGTCCTGGCCGTCGTCGGCATCGTCGTCGCCCGCACCTACAAGGGTAATGCTTGAATGGGCCGCGCTCTTTTGCATGGTTTTACCGATGGAATTGCCGCTCATTTCAAAGGTCGACGCCAAACCTGTGCCGATCCCTGCCATCATCAAAGCACCAACGACCAAATCGACGGAAACAGCGCCATCTTCATCTGCAACGAAATCACGCGCAGTTGTTGCAACAAAAGATTTGAAAGAATTTGAAAGGATGTAGGACAATGACACACTCGCAGAACAATTATCACAACGCCTCACACCCAAATTCAACATAGACCAATTCCCTCAAATATGAAAATTTTCGGCAAAATTGGGCCAAACCTGTGGTCGATTGGGCGGATTTCGGGCGACAAAAAGGCAGTTCGAAGGGATTTGTTGCGGCACAAAAAACAACCGCGACCCAGCGTTCATGCCGAATCGCGGTGTCTGTTCATCTTCTGGTTAAGAGATTGAAGCCCGTGCGCCGACGAACCGTCAGCTTAATTTTGATTGCAAACCAGTTTATTTGAGCCGTTCACAAAGCAACCTGCCGGAACAGTGTCACCTCCACCGGTGTCTCCACCAGTATCACCGCCCGATGTATCCGCGGCGACCAATACAATGCTTGAGCTGGTCGCGCTTGACTGCATCGTTTTGCCGATTGAGTTGCCACTGGTTTCCATCGTCGCAACCAGAGCTGTGCCCAGTCCTGCGCAGACAAGGGCAACGGACATCAGATCAACGGTTGCAGCACCACATTGATCGCCAAGGAAACGGCGAACCAAGTTGAATGGCTTATTGGCATCAACGGCCGTGCTCTGATCTAGCTTCAGCATGAAAATCGTCCTTACTTCCATCGGACCCACCGACTCTTACTGAGAGTTTTAGGGGCGAACCAAGTTAGGATCGGGTTCAAAATGGTTTAAATTTAAGGCAACAACTGCTGATCTGGAAACAATGACGACTGTCCAGCGTCATTTACTCGTTGTTCATCCATGATCCACGTTGACTGCGAATGAACCGCGGAACTGGTGCGTTCTGAGCTATCATTCACCTTTTTGGTTGACTGATAGCGAATCCCTTGCTAATTCACCCAAATGGTTGAACGAGAAACCGATATCGATCTAACGGCTATTCTGAAAGCTGCTGCTGATCCGACCCGCCGGTCCATTCTGACGCTTCTGGCGCAGCACGGGCCTATGCGTGTCACCGATCTGGCGCAGAGGTATGACATGAGCCTGAATTCGGTATCGAAACATATAAAAACGCTGGAAAACGCCAGCCTTGTCAGCCGCAGAACTGAATGGCGGGAACACCTGATCGAGCTCAAACCCGAACGCCTTGCCCTTGTCGACCAATGGTTCACCGACCTTCGGTCTATCTGGGACATGCGCCTTGAAGCCCTTGAAACCTTGATGACAAAGGACATTCGCAATGACTGACACTGCAACCGAACTTCAATTGGAAACTTCGCGCGTTATCAACGCCCCTAAAGAAGCCTTATTCGACGCCTGGCTGAATCCCGAATTGCTGGCCCGGTTCATGACCCCCGGGCCCGGCATGACCGTTCCAGAAGCGAAGACCGACCCCCGCGAGGGCGGTGATTTTCTGGTCGTTATGCGTGCCGGAGATCAGGATTTGCCGCACACCGGCACTTATCGCACAATTGATCGGGCCAATCGTTTGGCGTTTACATGGAAATCACCGTTTTCCAGTCTGGAAGACAGTGTCGTGACCATCGATTTTGCCGAAGCTGACGGCGGCACCGAGGTCAAACTAAGTCACTTACGCTTTGAGAGCGAAGAAAGCCGTGACAACCACAAAGGCGGCTGGGGTGCTATCCTCGAGGCGCTTGAAAACGCAATGTGAGGGAAAACTATGGAAGCTGAAGCACTGAATATCCCGGCTGTCATTGCCGGTGCCGTGGCCGCCTTTATCTTTGGATGGATCATCTACCATCCCAAAGTTCTGGGTAAAACCTGGGCCGAAGGATCGGGCGTTGACCTTGGCGGGTCGCCTCCTGCGATGGCCTTTGTTGCCCAAATACTCGGGTTGATTTCGTTGGCCATTGTCGTTGGCGTGACGGCGACGGTCAGCTTCCTTGGCACCGCCCTGCTGGCGATCCTGGCCTGTGCGATGTTTGTCGTATCAGGGGGCGCATTTCTGAAGAAATCAACCGGCGCGTTGGTGACTGACGGCGTCTACGTGATTGGCGCAGGCGCGCTGATGATCGTCGCTCAGGGTCTGCTATAATCCAGGAAAAGCCAGCGCGTTCAGCGCGCTGGCCCTACAACTTCACCTGCCAGTGAGTTGGAACTACTTTCGACAATACGCACCTTGGCGATATCGCCGCGTTGAACGGCGTCAGAGGTGACATGCACGGCATGCAGATAGTCCGATTTCCCGACCATCTGCCCCTCCATCCGACCCGTCTTTTCAAACAGAACCTCGACATCGCGCCCGACCATAGCATCCTGCGCGGCGCGTTGTTGCGTGCTGAGTAATGACTGAAGGCGCTGCAGACGTTCGTGTTTCACGGCTTCTTCGACCTGCGCGCGTTCTGCCGCTGGCGTTCCGGGGCGTTCCGAATATTTGAAGCTATAGGCCTGCCCGTAGTTCACTTCTTCGATCAGGGCCATGGTTGCGGCAAAGTCTTCTTCCGTCTCGCCGGGGAATCCGACAATGAAATCGCCCGACAGCAAAAGATCGGGACGGGCCGCGCGAATACGCTCGATTAGTCTGATATATTCTTCGGCGGTGTGTTTGCGGTTCATCGCCTTTAACACCTTATCCGATCCGGCCTGAACCGGCAGATGCAGATAGGGCATCAGTTTTTCAATTTCGCCATGGGCCGCAATCAGGGCATCATCCATGTCATTGGGATGACTGGTGGTGAAGCGAATGCGCTCGAGCCCATCAATACCGGCCAATTCACGGATCAGCCCGGCCAGCCCGCCGTCATGGCCGTGATAGGCATTCACGTTCTGGCCCAGCAAAGTCACCTCGCGGACGCCGCGCTCTACCAGATCGCGTGCCTCGGTCATGATACGGTTTGCGGGGCGGCTGACTTCGGCACCGCGCGTATAGGGCACCACACAGAAGGCACAAAACTTGTCGCAACCTTCCTGAACCGTCAGAAATGCCGTTGGTCCGCGCTTGGATTTAGGGCGCGAGGCCAGATGTTCGAACTTATCCTCTTCGGGAAACTCGGTGTCCAAAGCCCGTTCACCACCCTGGATTTTGGTCTCCATTTCAGGCAGGCGGTGATAACTTTGTGGTCCCACCACCAGATCAACCATCGGCTGGCGGGCGACGATCTCGGCGCCTTCGGCCTGGGCAACACAGCCCGCGACACCGATTTTCAGGTCTGGATTTGCGTCCTTCAACGGGCGAAATCGCCCTAGTTCCGAATAGATCTTTTCCGCAGCTTTCTCGCGAATATGACAGGTATTCAATAGGATCATATCGGCATCATCTGCCGTCTCGGTCGACACATACCCCTGCCCGCCCAGCGCTTCGGCCATGCGTTCGCTGTCATAGACGTTCATCTGACAACCGTAGGTCTTGATATAAAGCTTCTTGGGCGCGGCCATAACGGATCAACCTGTCATTCGGATCATCGCGCGTCCTACACGGGCGTGCACGTCTTGCCAAGGCTTCGAAGGCCGTGCGATGGTCGCCGAAATCGACGAAAAGCAGAAAACCAGCCGTGCAGTTCAAAGGCGTCACACAGGCAGCGTCAGACGACGCGATCAAAAAGGCCAAAGGTCCGGTCGCGATCATCATCGCCGAGGACGAGGTCGAGGTTGATACGACCATACGCCACCACGCTTATTTGGGGTTTCGCACGATCTTTCTGATCGCGCCGCCGGAACTGTCGATTCCGAAATCGGTGCGCGACATGGTGATCCGCATCGACTGTGCAACGCGCGACGCAGGAACGACGGAAAAGTCGGTCAACACAATTGCTGCCGCGCTGCCCGAGAACACTTGGCTATATTACTGCTATAACGCCGAATATCTGTTCTTTCCCTATTCAGAGACGCGCAGTATCGGCGAGATGTTGACGTTCCATGCAGAAGAACGCCGCCGTTCAATGTTGACCTATGTTGTCGATGTTTACGCTGGCGATCTTGAATTTGCCCAGAACGCAGTTTCTCTCGAAGACGCACATTTGGACCGTTCGGGCTATTACGCGTTGGCGCGTCAAAACGGTGATGGAGCGCCAAAAGACCGGCAATTGGATTTCTACGGCGGCCTTCGGTGGCGATTTGAAGAACACATCGGTGAAGAGCGTCGGCGTATCGATCGGATCGCCCTGGTGCGCACGCATTCAGGTGTCAAACTCAAATCCGATCACACCTGGTCAGATGAAGAACTAAACACCTATTCCTGCCCCTGGCATCACAATCTGACCGCCGCCATCGTGTCATTTCGCACGGCCAAGGCTCTGCGAACCAACCCCGCGAGTCGTTTCGAAATCGACACGTTTCGCTGGTATAACTCGACCGAATTCGAGTGGCATTCGCAACAATTGCTGGAGTTGGGTCTGATGGAGCCCGGCCAGTGGTTCTAGCGCTCGCGCGTGCGGACGACCTCGTCAAATCGATCCAGTGGTAACACCGGTTCAAGCACTGCGCGCAGTTCGGCGCGTCGGGGATGGTGTGGATTGGCAAATGTGAAACACAAGTAATCTTCGATAATCGCTGCCTGCTGCTCGTAGCCAAACCGGTAGAACAACTCGTGCGCTCCGCTGGCTGAAAAGTAGGGATCGGCCAGACGGACGCTCTCCATTATTGCCCGAAATGCCGAATATCCGGTGGTTTCACGGTTCTGCCATTGCCAGACATGCGCCAACTCGTGGGCAAAGATCAGTGTCTGCGGGAACCGCCGTGCCTTTGGCCAGCCAAGTGCCATGTCATCAGAATAAAGGCCCGGATCAAAATGCAGCCCGTTTCTGAGTGCAAAAGCCTGCGGTGGTTGCGCCCCGCGCGGCTGTGGTGTGCGCACACAGGCTTTATCGGTTCCGACAAGTACGCGAACGCCGGTTTTCTTCAACTTTGGTGGCGGTAAGATGCCAAGGCCCAAACTGACGCGAACGTTTGAAGTGTCCAGCGAGGGACCATACAGATCTTCGGCAAAGGCGACTTCGTTTTCGGTCAGCGGGCGCGAACATGCGGCCAGAACCAGCAACAGACACAAAAGTATCCGCATTACAGCATCGACGGTACAACCTGGTCCGGTGGGCGGTGCTCATCGGCGAAGGTTTTGATATTTATGATAACTTTCTCGCCCATCTCGACGCGGCCTTCCACGGTCGCCGATCCCATATGCGGCAACAGAACCACGTTTTTCAACTCGCGCAGGCGTGGATTGACGTCGTGACCGTGTTCGAAAACATCAAGCCCCGCACCGGCAATTTCGCCCGCACGCAGCATCCGCGTCAGGGCGTTTTCGTCGATCACTTCGCCACGCGATGTGTTCACGATCACCGCCGACGGTTTCATCAGTTTCAATCGGCGTGCGTTCATCAGATGAAAAGTCGACGGCGTGTGCGGGCAATTTATCGACAGGATATCGACCCGGCTAACCATCTGATCCAGACTTTCCCAATAATTCGCCTGCAACTCTTCTTCGGTCTCGGTCCGCAGCTTGCGGCGATTGTGGTAATGGACCTGCATTCCAAACGCCGAAGCGCGTCGCGCCACTGCCTGCCCGATCCGACCCATGCCCAGAATGCCCAATCGGCGGCCACTTAGCCGCCCACCCAGCAAGGCAGTCGGCGACCAGCCATCCCATTCGCCCTTTTGCATGACCGACAGACCTTCGGGGATGCGACGGGTCACTGCAAGGATAAGCGCCAAGGCCATATCAGCAGTGTCATCAGTCACAACACCCGGCGTGTTCGAAACCAGAATGCCCCGCTGTCGCGCGGTCTGCACATCGATGTGGTCGACGCCCGCGCCGAAATTCGCGATCAGCTTAAGACGATCCCCCGCTTGCGACAGCAGCGGCGCATCAATCTGATCGGTCAGTGAAGGAACAAGAATGTCAGCGTCCTGAACCGCCGCGATCAGTTCGTCGCGCGACATCTCATTGTCATCAGGATTAAGTCGGACATCAAATAACTCGGACATCCGCGTTTCGACCGCCTCTGGTAACCGACGCGTGACGACAACACTCAGGCGCGTGTAAGGCATTTCGACATCCCCGACCATTTTTTACGTGCGAACTTCATGTCAAAGTGGCAAGAAGACTGCGCGGGCACAAGAGACGCTTTAATGAAAAGCGCGGCGGCAAACGAGGTATCAGGCGGGATGACATTCTTGCGGACTGGAATCGCAGGCATTTTAGCCATCTGGATCACAGCATCCGGCGCATTCGCGACCGAGCGTGGGCCCGTCACAAATCTGCCAATTCCGCGTTATGTTTCATTGAAAGCCGAAGAGGGTAATGCCCGACGTGGCCCGTCCCTATCCCATCGCATCGACTGGGTCTTTACCCGTCGCAATATGCCGCTGGAAGTTACGGGCGAATACGGGCACTGGCGCCGGGTCATAGATCGCGACGGTCAAGGCGGCTGGGTGCACTATGCGCTGTTGTCGGGAGTTCGCCATGTCATCATCGAAACCGACATGACGGCGCTTTATGTCAAGCCAAACGCTGAGAGTCCGGTCAACGCCTATTCTGAGGCGGGAGTCGTGGCGCGTTTGGGGTCTTGCGCACTGGATTGGTGTCGAATCACGGCTGGCAAAAGCAAAGGCTGGATCGAAAAGCGCCTGCTTTGGGGCGTAAAACCCGAAGAAATCCGGGAATAGTCAGTCTTTCACCTCAGAGCTATCGCCCATCAGAAACCTTGCGCCTTTCCCTTTGTGGCGTGCGGCATCATCCGGATTGTAAAGCGCACACCGCGCCAACGACAGACAACCGCACCCAATACAGCCATCCAGATTGTCGCGAATGCGTTCCAGCGTCTCGATGCGTTGATCCAGCTCGCCACGAATGTCCGTGGCGATCCGCCGCCAATCGCGCGGGTTCGGTGTGCGCCCGTGCGGCAGACGCGACAGAACCTCGCGAATGCGGGCCAAGGGAAACCCCAGATCCTGCAAAATGCGAATAAAGCTGAGCCGCCGCACATCGGCGCGAACGAATCTACGTTGGCCCGCCGCGTTCCGCTCGGCCAGCAAAAGCCCTTCCGCCTCGTAAAACCGAATGGCTGACACAGCGACACCGGTGCGTTCCGCCAGAAACCCGATGGATATCTCTTTATTTCTAAGCGTTTGTGCCATCATTTTGCCTCTCGAAAATACTTCTTGACCTCAAGTTAACTTGAGGCCTCAGATTAAGCCAGCATCGAAATTGAAGGAGCCACAAAATGGCACAGGCAAGACTTGAACACGTCAATCTGACCGTCACGGATCCAAAGGCAACCGCCGCCTGGATCGAGCGTATCTTTGGCTGGAAAATCCGCTGGCAAGGTGCCGGAATGCAGACCGGTCACACAATCCATATCGGTGAAGATGACACCTACCTTGCTCTGTTCACCTATGGCGACGCTCAAAAGGGCAACGAAACCAGCTATCACACCGTTGGCGGCCTGAACCACGTGGCCGTAGTGGTGGACGATCTGGATGCCACCGAACAGCGGGTGATCGCCGAAGGTTTCACCCCCAAAAGCCACGCCGACTATGAACCCGGACGTCGGTTCTACTTTTACGATGGCGACGGCATTGAATTCGAAGTCGTCCAATACGACTGAACACCTTGACCTTTGGCGCGCGGCTTGGCACCCCGCGCGCCATGTCTGATCAACATCCCTCTGGCGCTCCCTGGCGCAATTTCTATGGCCGCTTCAAAGGCAAGGCCCTGCGCGAAAGCCAAAAGAAGTATCTGGACGACCTGGCGCATCTGTCGCCCGGCAATGTCGATTGGGACACAAATCCCGACCGCACCCCGCTTGATCTGAAGACTTTGTTTGGCGACCGCCTGTTGTGGCTGGAGATCGGATTTGGCGGCGGCGAACACATGGTGCATCAGGCTGCGCTGAACCCTGATGTCGGCATCATCGGCGCAGAGCCCTATATCAACGGCGTTGCGATGCTTTTGGGCAAGATGCGCGACGCCAACGTAACCAATGTCCGCGTCCACCCCGGCGACGCGCGCCATCTGATGGATGTTCTGCCTGCTGGATCTGTCGCCAAAGCCTTTTTGCTTTATCCTGATCCCTGGCCAAAGAAGCGCCACCACCGCCGCCGCTTTGTCACGCAAGAGCATCTGGCCCCTTTGCATCATGTGATGGCCCCGGGTGGAGAACTGCGCATCGCCACGGACATCCCCGACTATGTTCGCCAATCTCTGGAAGAGGTGCCAAAAGCAGGCTTCGAATGGCTGGCCGAGCGCCCTGCCGACTGGCGCGAGCCGTGGGATGACTGGATTTCCACCCGCTATGAACAGAAAGCCCTGCGTGAAGGCCGTACGCCACACTACCTGACCTTCCGCCGCAAAGACTGATTGCGGCTGGACCAACCGGCCCCAATTCGCTAATCGGCCTGAGATACGATAGCGCAAAAGGAGCCCCCATGTCCGGACACGGCACGCCCATCCCGATGATTTCGCATCCCTGCGGCCCGCTGACCGGTACGGCAGAGGTGCCCGGTGACAAGTCGATCTCACACCGGTCACTGATTCTGGGCGCGATGGCTGTGGGTGAGACCAAGATCTCGGGCCTGCTTGAGGGCGAAGACGTTCTGGACACAGCTAAAGCCATGCGCGCCTTCGGGGCAGAAGTCACGGATCATGGAGGCGGTGAATGGACCGTGCATGGCGTGGGCGTAGGCGGTTTTGCAGAACCTGATCAGGTGATCGATTGCGGCAATTCGGGCACGGGTGTGCGGCTGATCATGGGTGCTATGGCAACCTCTCCGATCACTGCAACGTTTACGGGGGATGCCAGCCTTAACAAACGTCCGATGGCACGGGTCACTGACCCGCTGTCTCT